>QWCQ01000021.1_pt1 | contig 205062 bp, 158 predicted proteins | sample 1972701 | NCBI WGS metagenome assembly QWCQ01 (sample SAMN09866704, study PRJNA288562) | Human gut metagenome isolate pre4_stool, whole genome shotgun sequencing...
GGGGCTCCTTTCGATGCAACGGGTTTTTGGTCAAACACATTGTATCAGAGCACCTCTTTTCTTTTGTTGAAAGTGTCACATATGTCTTACTACACTACAGGAGTGGGAGACCCGCACGGGAGCCGTATGCTCGGTAGGTTATGCAGAAGAAAAAATGAGCAATCCTCATGCGGCGCAGTTTGAAGCTTCCGATGCTCTTTCTTTACGGGGGTAAATGGCAAAATGCCAAATAGCCGCCGTAAAGTTCTGCGCCAATTTACGGGGGTAAAACCGCAAAGTAGAGAATTGACCCGTAATACCGCTTACGCTACACCCCCCCAGCCGTCGCGCAACCCCTAGACATCGCTGACTGATCATACAAAAAAGGCGGCCCGTTGGGCCGCCTTCCCTATCACTCAATGTTAAGTTTTATTCCAGGAACGCCTTATACGCGCGATAGGTTTCGTAGGCGTCAACCTTAGAGGCCAGTTCAATCGGGGCATGCATGGAGAGCATGGCTGTGCCGCAGTCGACGACATCGGCGCCGTATTCGGCCAGAATGTAGGCGATAGTGCCGCCGCCGCCGGCGTCCACAGCGCCCAGTTCGGCTGTCTGATAGACCACATCGTGGCTGCGGAAAATCTGACGCACTTCATTCAGGAATTCGGCATGAGCATCGTTGGAACCGCTCTTGCCACCTGAACCGGTGTACTTGGCGATGGCAACGCCGCAGCCCATATAGGCGGCGTTTTGCTTTTCATACTTTTGCGTGCCGTCAAATTGTGCATCGTAGGCTGCCGTGACATCGGCAGAGAGCACCCGTGAATTGGCCATGGCGCGCTTCATATAGAGTTCGCTGTAGGTATCACGGCTGGCGGCAATCAGTTCCGCGACGGTATCCACAAAGAAATGAGATTTCATGCCGGTATTGCCGATGGAGCCGACCTCTTCCTTATCAACAAAAAGACCGACAGCAGTGCGTTCCGGATGCTCGATTTCCAAGATGGCTTTCAGATTAGCAAAAGAGCAGATACGGTCGTCGTGACCATGACCGGCAATGAGGGAGCGATCAAAGCCCACTTCGCGAGCAGGGCCGGCGGGAACAGCTTCCAGTTCAGCTACTTGGAAATCTTCCTCCTCGATACCGTATTTATCATGGAGCAATTTCAAAATATTCGTCGTGATGGGATCTTTGTCATCATCGGCTTTGCCTTCGCTGCTGTGACCGATCACGATCTGGAGGCGTTCGCCGGTCAGGTTTTCGGCCGAAGTCTTCTGATTCGGATTGCGGGAAAGATGAATCAGAAGATCATTGATGTAGAAAACCGGATCGGACGGATCTTCACCGATATGAATATCCACGCGCTTGCCCTCTTTCGTGAACATCACGCCATGCAAAGCCAGTGGCAGGGTGACCCAATGGTATTTCTTTACACCGCCGTAATAGTGCGTGCGCAAATACGCTAGGTTTCCCTCTTCATGCAGCGGATTGGCTTTAATATCCAGGCGCGGGCAATCGATGTGCGAGCCCACAATGTCCATTCCTTCCGCGATATCCTTGCCCATAACAAAGAGTGCCGCACTCTTGCCGCGATTTGAAGCAAAAATTTTATCGCCGGCTTTAACGCCCTTTTTCAACGCCTCTTCCAAGGGCATGAAGCCTGCCTTCTCGGCGGCTTTCTGAATAAAATCATGCGCCAGACGTTCCGTCTTCGCTTCGGATAAAAAGGCCATGTACTCTTTGCTATAGGCTTCCATTTCCTCCCGCTGCTGCGGCGTCAGGACCTCCCAAGCATTGGTTCTCTCGTATTTCATAGTTCTCCTTTCCGGGCGCTCGTATGCATGAGCCTCCCCCGTGATTGGCTGCGACCGGCGCAAAATGACTGCGCCCTTAAACGTCTCTTAATCCTACCATATTTCTTGCTTCTCTCGTTTGCTTCTTTGCAAACATTTTGCTACACTGCATGGGTCAATGCGATACGAGGAAGAAGTATTCGTCATCGCTGAAGCCAAGTGTTGCCCTTTCGTCAGCCGATGTTTTGATTGGTTAACTTTTTGGGTATAGAACAGCGGAGCATATCGATTTATGACATCGATACTAAGGACAAGCCAAACACAGTCCGCTGTGTTGTGATACAGAGCGCAATAAGGAGGCACTATGAATCTGTTTCAATCGTTACAAGACACCAAAGAACCGGAGCAGAAGCCGGTACAGGACAATACATCCGTAGAGAAGGCGAATGTGGAACCATCCGCTGAAAAAAAAGAGGAAGTAATCATCACGAAAGAGATGATGCTCTCCGAAGTGATCCAGCGTAAGCCGCGCACGATTCAGACATTGCTATTGATCGGCATGGGCTGCATCGGTTGCCCGAGTTCTCTGATGGAAACCGTGGAACAGGCCGCCTGGGTGCATGGCATTGATCCCGATATGCTGGTCGAAAAGCTGAACGAATGCTAAAGGTAAACGGCGAATAAAAGCGGTCAAGGGGCTTCGTATCTGCCCCTTGGCCGCTTTTTTATTGTTTCTTTAAGATATCTCTATAGGCTGCATTTTTTTCGAACTCTCTTTTCGCAAAGGTGCACAGGGGAAGAATTTTTATATCTTTTTCGCGAGCCTTTTCCACAAGTTTAGCAACTAGCTTTCCCGCTATTCCCTTACCGCCATACGTCGCATCTACCAGCGTATGGTCTATGATCCACATGTCTTCCGATGGAGAATAGGTGGATTCTCCGATTTCGGTTTCTCCATCATAGGCTGCTGCCCGGTTCTTATCTTCCTCGTACTGAATTTTGATCATGCTTTTCCTTCCTGCCCCATTAATCGTCTTTTTTTCAGTAAAAAAGGCGGCCATAAGGCCGCCTTCTCTTACTTCTTCAACAATTCGCTGAGCTTCTTCTGATCAAAGCCAATGATTTCTTCACCATCCACAACAATAACCGGAACGCCGCGATAGCCGCGATCTAACATCCACTTGCGTGCCTCAGTGTCTGCCATCACATCCTTTTCGGTATAATCAATGCCGTTTTCCTGCATAAAAGTCTTCGCTGCCTTGCAATGGACGCAGCTCGGCGAAGTATAAATGGTTACATCTGCCATCGTGTCCTCCTTAGAGACTATTAAGATTCTCGGGGCCTGTTGGCTCCGCTGTCTTCCTGTTTCTTATACCCAAATTCTTTATAAATAGCAATAAAATCCGTGATGGAGAGATTTTCAGCGCGTGCTGTGGCGGGAAGGCCGCGAGCGATCAGCGCATTGCGCAGCGCTTGCAAAGAAGCACCGGTCGATTTCGAAAGCGCTTTTACCACCATTTTGCGTCGCTGCAAAAAAGCATCGCGTACCAACAAATTGATAGCCGCGCACGCCTCCGGGCTGACGTTATCGGGCCATTGCTTTTTGATATGCACCACCGCCGAATCCACCTTGGGCGGCGGTAAAAATGCCGTACGCGGCACGATGAAAGCGGCTTGCGCCTGACCGTAGAGTGCGATCATAAGCGTCAGCGCCCCATAGACTTTATTGCCGGGGGTTGCCGTCATGCGCTCTGCCACCTCTTTTTGCACTAAGACCGTGACGGTATCAACAGGCAGGGTATCGTCCAGAAAGCGGCGAAGCAGCGGTGTCGTAATATAATACGGCACATTGGCCACGACCTTAACAGGCGTGCCAACGGGCGCAATGTGCGATAAAGCGTCGCCTAAGTCAAGTTTCAATGCATCGCCCTCGAGCAGATGAAAGCGCTCGTTTTGTCCGAATGTGGCGCGCAACACCGGAAAAAATGTGCGGTCCAGTTCGACCGATACGACGATGGCTCCCGCTTCCAGCAATGCCTGGGTCAGTGTCCCGATGCCGGGACCCACTTCGAGCACCACGTCCCCCGGCTGTACCTCCGCCGTCTCAATAATTTTATGCACCAGATTCCCATCGATGAGAAAGTTTTGACCCAAGGCCTTCGTGAAGCGCAGGTGATGACGTTCCATCACGGCACGAATGACCGCTGGCGAGTATAAACGTTCGCTCATACTTCCTCCTCTCCACGCTCGGCGTGAACCTGTTGCATGGCCGTTTCAAATTCTTCCCGCGCAATGCCGAAGGCGTTTAGCCGTGACAACAGCTGTTTCGCATTGCCATAGCTTAAACCCAATAAAGATGTGAGGGCGATGCGTCTATCCTTCGCCCCTTCGGCCGCATCCAAGCCGTGCGCCAACAGATCCTGCTTGGAAAAAGTCTCGCATCGTTCCCTAAGGGTCGGACGCGCCTTGGCGAGTGCCCGACGAATGGCCTCCGGTGCAGCATTCTCCACACCGATATCATCGCCACGCAGCGCCTCATTGCGCGGAAGATACGCCTGTTTGGCATCGGGCACAAGATCGGTGACAAGGCGGCGAATGCGTTTCCCTGCATAATCCGGGTCGGTCAGAATAATGATGCCGCAACGCGCGGCGGCTTCCTGAATATCCGCTGCAATGGTCGGATTTAAGCCATTGCCATGGGTCATGATGCATTCGGCTTGCACGGCCGCCTTCACGGCGGCAATATCGTCCTTCCCTTCGACAACGATCACTTCATGAATCATCATGCTATCACCGGGAAGCGGCGTACGCGAAAAGGCGGCATCGCTATAATTCGGTTGCGATGCCGCTGTCTCTTTTTTTGAGGGACGCTGCGCGTCAGACATGCGTGCCTCCTTCTGCGTCAGGCATTTCTTTTAAGGTTGCTGGCAGGCCGAAAAAGTCCAAGGTGTTTTGGAAAACCTGTCGACGGAGAGCTTCTTCGTCATCGCCACGTAGCGATGCCATATAGGCAAGGGTATCGTGCGCATACCAAGGCATATTGGTGCGCCCGCGATGCGGCACCGGTGCCAGATAGGGGCCGTCCGTCTCCAAGAGCAGGCGCTCGCAAGGCACACGGCGCGCCAATTCCTTGGCCATGGCGGCGTTTTTAAACGTTACCATGCCACCAAGCGAAATAAAATAGCCGAATTCAGCCAATTCTTCCCAGGTCTCCCACGTTTCATTATAGGAGTGCAGCAATGCGCGTATGGAAGAACCGAAATTTTTCAAAATGGCCGAATTATCTGCCGCCGCTTCGCGACTGTGAATGACAACCGGCATTTGTAGCGATCGCGCTAATTCCAGCTGTCGTTCAAAGACGGCCCACTGCGTTTTTCGCGGAGAAAGATCATAGTGATAATCCAAGCCGATTTCGCCAATGGCAACCACCTTCTTCTCCTGTGCCAAGACACGCATCCGCGCTTCCCAGGCATCGGTATAGCCTGAGGCTTCATGCGGGTGGGTGCCCACGCAGGCATAGAGGCGTTCATGCGTTTTGGCCAGCGCCACCGCCTTCTCCGAGCTTTTCGCATCGCAACCCGGATCGATAACAGCCGCTACTCCTTCAGACACCAGGCGAGAGATAATCTCTTCACGCGTGTCGTCATAAGCGTCGTCGTCTAAATGGCAATGCGCGTCAATGAGCCATTTCATGCGAGATACGTTCCCTTTTCCACATCGGCAATCGGCGAAAGCGGCGCAACCATATCTTTGCCCTCTGCGGTTAAAATCATGCCGTTGCTTTCGATACCGCGAATTTTGCGCGGCTTCAGGTTGACCACAAAAGCCAACTTCTTGCCGATGAGATCCTCGGGTTTCCACCACTCACGAATCCCTGAAACGATCGTGCGCACTTCATCACCAAAATCGACAGTTTCTACTAAGAGCGAATCTGCATTGGGATGGTATTCGCAGGCAATGATTTCGCCCACGCGAATCTTCACCTTCTCAAAATCTTCAAAGGCAATAAGCGCCGTCGATGCGGCATCGCTCTTCTCCACCTTCGGATTCTCTTTCTCCTGGTTCTTTTTCATATCCGCTTTTTCCATTTCTTGCTGTTTCTCCTGCTGACGCGCTACCAGTTCCTCAATGCTGATTCCCAGACGTTTCGCCATCAGCGCATTGTTCGCGTCATAAATTTTCTGCACCTCGTCGTCGATCTTGAGGCGTGGGAAGAGGGCTTCTCCCTTGGATACCTTCGTACCGGCGGGAATCTGATTCACTTCGCCCGCCTGCAGGAAGCCCTTGCCGGCAAATCCCAATTGCTCAAACATTTTCGGTGCGGTTTCCGGCATGAACGGGACTAGCAGGGACGCAATGGTGGTCAGGCTGTCCAGCAAACGATAGAGTACCGTGTTCAAGCGCTCTTTCTTTGTCGGATCCTTAGCCAGCGCCCACGGTTCCGTTTCATCAATGTATTTATTGGTGCGACGGATGAGCGTCCATATGGCTTCCAGTCCGTTTTGGAAATCGTACTGCTCCATGGCCGCTTCCAACGCCTTCGGGGTTTGCTGCTGCAATTGTGTAAGGGCATCATCCGGATCAGCAGGAGCCGTCGGCGCCGGCACTATGCCGTCGTTATATTTTTCCACCATTGCTACACTGCGGGATAAGAGATTGCCGAGGTCGTTTGCCAAATCAGCATTCAGGCGCGTCAGGAATTTGCGCGTCGAGAAATTGCCGTCTGCACCGAAATTGAATTCGCGCAGGACAAAATACTTCAACGCATCGCGTCCGTAAAGCGCGATGAGCGGTTCCGGATAGATAACATTGCCCTTTGATTTGGACATTTTATCATCATCAAAGAGGATCCAACCGTGGCCGAAGATGGTCTTTGGCAGCGGCATATCCAGCGCCATTAAAACGGCGGGCCAGATGATGGAATGGAAACGCATAATATCGCGTCCGACAAAGTGCACCGAAGCCGGCCAATATTTGTCAAATTTTTCGGGGTCATCGCCAAAACCGATGCCGGTCAAATAGCAAATCAACGCGTCAATCCAGACATAGATCACATGCTCTGTATCAAACGGCACAGGCACGCCCCATTTCAGACGTTTACGCGTTACCGACAGATCTTCCAATCCGTCCTTAAAGAAGGAGCCGATCATTTCCTTTTGGCGATTGGCGGGTTGCATAAATTCCGGATGATCTTTGTAGTACTGCAGCAAGCGATCCTGATACTCCGAAAGACGGAAGAAGTAGCTTTCCTCTTCACGATGTTCGACCGGACGACCGCAGTTCGGGCATTTGCCGTCAACAAGCTGTGCTTCTGTCCAGAACTCCTCGCACGGTGTGCAGTAATAACCGGAGTAGTTGCCTTTATAAATCGCGCCCTTGTCATAAAGGCGCTGAAAGAGCTTCTGAACATCTTTTTCATGCTGCTCCGAGGAGGAGCGCACAAAGGTATCTGGATCCACATCCAAGGTTTTCCACAGCTCTCGAATGGACTCTACAATGGGATCAATGTAGTCCAACGGTTCCACGTTATTCTTTGCCGCAATGCGGGCCAACTTTTCGCCGTGTTCATCCGAACCGGTCACATAATAGGCATCATAGCCCTGTTCTTGCTTATAGCGTTTGACCGCATCGGCAATGATAGAAGTATACGTATTGCCCAAGTGCAGGTTCGCACTGGGATAATAAATGGGTGCAGTAATATAGAACGGTTTCTTGCCGTTCTCATGGTGTTGACACATAGTGGCTCCTTTCGTCCCAAATCGATGGAATTATTATAGCATAGTCCGTGTTGCAGCCGAGGGGCACCTTTTGGCATTCGTGTTATAATGAAGCGATCAAAATAGGGGTGGTTTTCCTTTTTCGATACCTCCCCATATCGGGCGAAAAAGGGGGGGCTTATGGGGCGACGATCCTTGTTCTTTCGAAATGCACTGTTGCAATTCAGCTTTTTTATCAGCTTTTGTGTGCTGACCGTATTTACCGTGCTCTATCTGCAATCCGTCGGATTTTCCACGCTGGATACCGGCATCATCTTCGGTTTGGGAAATCTCTGCGGTGCTTTGTTGCAGCTGGTGACCGGACAACTGGCTGACGCCTCGAAAGTGATTTCCCTACGGATGGTAATTTTCGGACACGCTCTGTTGGCGCTTGTCTTCATGATTCCCGTCGTCTTTTTTCAGGCGACCGGCTTTATCATTCCTGTCGCATTTTTTGTATTTGTGCTTATTTCACAAGCCATCCAAGGTCCTATCAATTCCGTCTCCGTCGCATTTGAACAGGCCGGCTATCCGATTTCTTTCAGCGTGATCCGTGGCATCGGCTCGGCAAGCTATGGCTTGACCTCTCTGGCTGCAGGCTTCTATTTTGAAAGCCATCCGATCACTGATGTGCCACTAGTCCTGTTTTGCGGAATGCTTCTCTTTATGCTTTGTATTTTTCTGGTACCGCCCGTTCCGGCGGGCGTAAATACCCTTCGCGATGCGCGCGTAGAGCCAGACAGCCAACCGACCAAGCATTTTTATCGCAAATACCCCTTCTTTGTGCCGCTTTTGATTGGCTTCACCCTGCTATTTGCCGGGCATATGATCATCAATAATTTTTTGGCGCTCTTAGTGGAAAATGTCGGCGGTTCGTCCGGCCAAGTTGGTGTGGCCGTAAGTTGTGCCATCGTTATGGAAACCACTTCTCTCATGCTTTACGGACGTTTTCGACGCATGCTCTCCGATCGTGCCCTTATGGCCATTGCTGCCTGTTTCTTTACGGTCAAAGCTTTTATACTGAGTCAGGCAGCGGATGTCGGGCTGGTCTATGTTTCACAGTTTTTTCAGTTTGCCACCTTCCCCTTCCTCACCGGTGGCATCAGCTATTTTTCCGCTGATGTGGTCGAGGTGCAGGATCTTGTCAAGGGGCAAAACGTCGTGACCATCATTATGGCGCTCGGTGGCGCCATCGGTTCCACGAGCGGCGGCTTCCTGTTAAATTATACGAATGCTGCTACAGCTCTAATGGTCACCGTCGCCATCAGTCTCGTCGGTACGCTCATTGCTCTCTATGGCATTTGGAGCGCCGGTAAAGCTGTTACGAAAAAGGACACCGCCGAAAAGGCACTCTGACGATTTTTCCCTGCCATGGCAGAAGCCGTTTCGATGGAAAGCATGACAAAGCGGGCGGCTTCTCGTATGATAGAAGCAGTTCCCCTTTCGATAGTCGGCATAGGCCTACCTGTCGAAAGCAGAAAACAATGATAAGGAGACAACAATGATCGAATACAAAAAAGAGTATGACAATGTATTGGATGAATTGAAGGATCGCGGCTATTTTGATAACGCAACGGATGAGGCCGCCCTGCGTGACTTGTTAGGCAAAGGTCCTGTCAAATTTTATATCGGCTTTGATGCGACAGCAGATTCGCTGACAATCGGTCACTTCATTCAGATTATGGTTTTGATGCGCATGCAAGCCTACGGTCATGTGCCCATTGCTCTGTTGGGCGGCGGCACCACGATGATCGGTGATCCTTCGGGTCGTAGCGATATGCGCACGGTCATGACCAATGAAAAAATCAACCACAATGCAGACTGCTTCTACAAGCAGCTCTGCCGCTTCGTCGATTTTAATGATGAAAATGCGATTCTGATGAATAACAAGGACTGGCTGCTGGATCTGAACTTTTTAAATTTCATGCGTGATGTGGGCGTCCACTTCAACGTCGGGGAAATGATTAAAAAGGACGCTTATAAAAATCGTCTGACCGCAGGTGGTCTTACCTTCTTCGAATTCGCCTACATGCTTCTGCAAAGCTATGACTTTCTCGAGCTCTATCGCCGTCTGGACTGCCGCTTGGAATTCGGCGGGTCGGATCAGTGGGCGAATATCATCGGTGGCGTCGATCTGGTGCGAAAAGCGGAGAATGTCGATGTGTATGGCATGACCTTCAAGCTGTTAACCACCGCAGATGGCGTCAAAATGGGCAAATCCATGAAGGGTGCCGTTTGGCTGGATGAAAACAAAACTTCTCCTTACGATCTGTTTCAATACATGCGTAATGTGGATGATCGCGATGTGACCAAGTTCCTGTTACAGCTGACCTTCTTGCCAAAGGAGGAGTGCGTTGAACTCGGCAGTTATCAAGATGCCCGCATCAACGAGGGCAAGGAGCGCTTGGCTTATGAAGTCACCCGTATTATCCACGGCAAAGAAAAAGCGGATCAGGCGCTGGCCGCTGCGAAGGCGCTGTTCAGTGCCGGCGAAGATCACGCCAATATGCCGGAAAAAGCCATTTCTTTTGACGGTGACACCATCGGTATCCTGAATCTCTTGACCGAAAGCGGTCTTACCAAATCCAATGGCGAAGCTCGCCGTCTTGTACAGCAGGGTGGTATCACCGTGGACGATGAAAAAATCACGGATATTGCCCTCGAGCTGTCGCGCGCTGCCCTGGCAAAAGGCATTACGGTGAAAAAAGGCAAAAAAATCTATCTGCGTATCGTAACGAAATAAGGTGCCGTGATGAAAAAGCGACTCCCTCTGTCCGTTCTTTCCTTAGTAGCAGCCTTTGCGGCATTAGGCACCGCCCTGATGCCCTATCAGGCTGCGCTGCGCGCCCTCTGCGGCGTCATTGCCATGGCGCTTGGCATTGCTTTCATCGTCCAGTCCTTCTCCGATACGAAACATATCGCACAATCGATGGGACGCCCCTTCGGCATTGCCATGTTTGCCTACTTTCCGCTGGCTGTTGAATTTCTGGTGCCCTACGCGAAAGACTATTTCATCGGCGATGCCGCCGCAAAAATGCTGTTGCTCGGTCTGGCTTTGCAAGGCGTTCTGCTGCTCGTCTCGGTTGTACGTCTCTTTCGTGCGCATAAGGCCGAAAATTTTAGTCCCTTGCTCTATGTACCCTTTGTCGGCATGGCGAGTTTTTCCTGGGCGGCCGATGAAATTGGCTCCGCAGCCACCGGTAAACCGATATTTTTAGTCACCGTCTTCTTCTTTGCGGTGCTGAGTCTCCTGTTGCTCGTGTTTTTGCGAAGGGGAACTCGCCGGGATGTCGCTTTGGCGCCCGGTTTTCGTTCGCCTGCGCTCGTAACCCAAGCAATGCCACTGCCGCTTCTTCTTCTGGCGTATACAGCTTCCGCAAACACAATGGCGCTGCCTATCTTGGCTGTACTGACACTTGGTACAGCGATGACTTGGGTCATCGCTCTCGTTTTACTGGCACGCATCCTGCGCGCTCCCTATGAAGAGGACTTGGCTCTCATCGCTTTTCCAATGACCGTCAGTGCCTTTGCCTTACAGCGCGCTCCCTTAGCAATGCAAGCCGCCGGCGGCACTTTGGCATCCTTGGCTCCGCTCCTGCAACAGGTATCCATCGTACCCGTGCTTGTTGCTGCCGTTATTTGCTACTATGTATTGCTGCGCGTGCTGCTCGCGCTTTTTGCGAAAAATAAATAAAGAAGCCCGCCGATGGCGGGCAACAATAGAAAAAGCAGAATACCCCACTTGGCTTTGATTTAATGCCGCATCGCTTTCGGACCGAGGCGCACGACCAGCCAGTAGGCGACGGGAATGAAGATCAAGAAGAAGGCGATGGAGACCAAGGCGAAGGGCATCGGGGTCGTAATGTTGGAAAGACGTGTGGCGCCGAAGAAGCAGAAGCCGTAGACTAAACCGTTTAACAGCGTTGGGGCGAAGCTATGGCTTCCTTCTTCGTCATAGGGTTGAAAGACATAGTAGATGAAGAGCGGAAAGATAGTGAAGAAAGCGCCATAGGTCAGCACCAGAAGAAGCGTGGCCATGAGATGCCATGGCGACATGTGCACACGCAAGCCGTTTACGGCAAAAAACAGAATCACCAGCAGCGTAGGACGCCGCATGAGCTTCCAAAGGCTGGCCATACGGCACTTAAACATCGTAAGCAAGGCCTCCTGTTCTTTATAAAAGCTGTAGTGAAGCAGGCTCTGATCGCAATTGATATACATTGCTTTGGTGAGGTTTTCATTGCTGCATAAGAGATACATCATAAGCGGAATGATATAAATTAAATCCGTTATCGCTTTTGCATCGTTTAAAAGGATAAAAGCAAAGGTAGCAATGAAGCCGATAAGTGCGCCGATGATGGTGCGCGTACGAATGGGGCGTTCCAACAGGCGCGCATGGCGCTTGAAAAAGAGATCGTTCAAATAGGCGTAGCCCTTCTTGTCGGATTGATGATGGAGCACCTGCTCGGACAAATAAGCGTCCGGCACATTCTGCCCACCCGATGCGGAAGCATCGTCGCCGCGCGCAGGATCCTCCTTCTCCGCAGAGGATTTTTTACGAAAGAGGGATGCAAAGATACCGGCATTCGTCTGCTGCAAATCGGAATCGTTGAGTTTCAAATTGTCCTTCGAAACCTCTGACAGACTTTCGATCGAATAGTACATTTCCGTACTGACCTGGATCAGATGCGAATATTCCTTTTGCTGCAGGAAAAAGCGCATGGATTGCCAAGCAGGCACAAGGAGCGCCAGGCTCAATAGCCAGCCAAAAAGACCAATATCCATATGAAAATACGCAAGTATCGCTATGATGGCAATATTGACGAATAGGCGCAGAAATGCGCTTGCCCACTGGCTTGCGGTATTATTTTCTTTTTCTTTTAATTTCTTCTGATAATTGTGGCGCGCAAAGGCCTGGTCTAAGAGATAGACGGCAAGGCTCCAGCCGATGACTTCAAGAACATTCCACGCCGGCCACACCATAGTAAATAGCACGCTCCAGACAATGCAGCGCGAAACAAAATGTTGGGCCGGACGAAACAGGGCCATTACCATCACGCTGCGATGAATGTCCAAATGAAAATAGCGCAACCACTCGTAAAGCGTATTACCATTATCGACCACTTGTGAACTGCCCCAGGTGAGAAACAGATAAACAATCAGAAAAATCCCCGTGCGTATGCAGAGACGAAAAGGATCCATCCCCGCAGGTGGCGCAAAAATAGTGATATTATCCTGCAAAATGGTGAGCGTTAAATAGGAGAGCACCACGCAAATGCAGGACGATAGGAGCACCTTGACCAGATCCATGACGAGAATCACGAGCGGCGTCACCAGACGGCTCAGCTTCTTAAACGGACGTAAAGCATAGGAGTCGCCTAATGCACGGCCCAGGATCGGGATGCGACGCACCATATACACCATGCCGTTCACGAAGGAATACCAATTGATGAGGGAAATCAGTTTGAAATCCTGCCAAGTTCTTTTCAAATTCATTGGGCATCCTCTTCCGTTAACAGACGAATGACCTGCTCTTCGATATCGGGATTCGACAGGTCCTCGTCCACTGAGAGCAATTTACCATTTTTGAGTAATACCACGCTGTCACACAGATCGCGCGCCAGTTGCAGAATATGCGTCGAAAAAAGAATGATGTGTTCGCCGCGAATGGAGCGAATGAGCTCCTTCATCTCGTGCTGAACCACCACATCCAATGATGTCAGCGGCTCATCCATCAGAATCACGGGTGGACGCAGAATCATGAACATCAGCATCTGAATTTTATTTTTCATACCGGTCGAGTAGCTTTGCAAGAGACGGTCGCGATCTTCCACCGCAAAATCAATTTGGTCAAAATATTGATCCAAGTTCACATCCTTATGAATTTTCTCGCGATTCGCTTCGACAAAGAACGCCAGCATTTCGCGCCCGGTTAAAAAATTCGGCAGTGTCGGCTCAGAAACCATAAAAAAGACATCCTCCGCTTCCAGCGGACGCTTATGGCCATCCTGCTCGATCCATACCGAACCGGCATCCTTGCTGCGCTCCCCCGCAATCAGCGTAAATAGGGTTGTCTTACCGGCACCATTTCGGCCAAGTAAAGCATAGACCGTCCCCTGTTCAAAGGTGCCGGTCACATCTTGCAGCACCTCTTTTTTAGCAAATGATTTTTTCAGATTTTCGAGTATGAGTTGCATATTTCCTCCATCACTTCTTTTAGCGACGTTAAACACAGATTTTTTAAGATATAGCGAATTTTGTATTCTTTCGACAGCAAAATAGCGTATTTTGCAGAGCCAAGCAAACGCGTAAGCATGGCTTCGTCTTCTTCCAAGTAACCGCGAATGCGTGAGATAACGTCATCGCCCTCCTCGGCATACAGATAGCGCAGGCGCAAGATAGCCGCACGCAAGTGCTCGCCAAAAAGTCTGCCGCGTCGACTGTCCCAGAAAATGCGCGGGGACGGGCTCTCCGTAAGCGCACGCAGCAAGAGAAAAAGCGTACGCTCCGCGCGACTGCCGAGAAACAGCGTGAGTTCAGCCTCATCCCCTTCCTTTGTCCATTGGACGTGGCGCTTGGGCGCATAAACCATGCGCAGGCGCTTGAAAGCATCTCGCGCTACGGCATCTTTTTCAACGAGTGCAGGCGGCGCGTAGAGCACCTCCGGCATCAAACGGCGCAAGGGTGCAGACACATCATCGTAGGATCCTGCAAAAAGTGGCGCCTTCCCCTTTTTTGCACTCTTGACGAAAATTTTCTGTGCTTTTTCATCGACAGAATCCACTGACCACACGCGTGCGGACAAGAGAATATGCGCACCCGGCACCACCTCCGGAGTTAAGGGCAGGGTACCGATGCGCTCCTTGCCAAACAGCACGGTAAAATCGCGCTCCGTTTGAAACATCGCATAAAAATCATGGCGCGTTGCAATCCGTTCGCCGGCAAGGCCCAAAAACATCTCCGTGCCCTCTTCCGACATCTCCAGGTACTCCTGTTCCAAAAGATAGTGCAGAATTTTCTCTTGGTCTTGACGAGTCAGAAACGAGAACACCGGCCAATCCGAAAGGGCGTAATAGTCCGACAACGGAAGGCCGCTTGTTTCCAATGCCAGCGCCAACACCTGGTGCGCAAAAACATCATAGGGTGCCGCTAACGGCTCCAAGCGTTCCAATTGCCCTGTTTTTACCATTTCCAACGCCGTAACGGCCTGCCAAAACGCATCCTCGCGCGTCGCAAAAAGATGCAACCGCGGCGGTTCCGCTATTTTTTTGCCCGTTTCCGGATCTGTCATCTCCCCACGCCCGCTGCGCCCCAATCGCTGTGCAAGCGATGTGGCCGAAAAAGGAGCATCTACCTGGCACACCGCATCCACCGTTCCAATATCAATACCCAGTTCAAGCGTCGAGGTGGCACAGAGGGCAAAGCGTGAAAAGCCGGATTTTACCCACTCCTCCGCTTCAAGGCGCAGGCCTTTCTCCATGGAAGAATGATGGGCCATCACGCGAATAAAGAGATTCTCGTGCTTCACGCGCTCCTGCAACGCGTGGGCAATTTCTTCCACGCGCCGCCGCGAATTGGGGAAAATCAGCAAGTTTTCCTTTTTCAGCACAGCAAACAGCGCATCGTAGAGCGGTGCCGTATCGGAAGGATCCTCCGGGCGGTCTCCTTGCTGCGCGGGTAAGCATAAATGCAGGTTTGTGATCGGAATGCGCTTCGCATGATCCACGACAATGCGCGTGTCGCGGCCGTGCGGGAAAAAGTGGCGCAGGTCGTCATAATTTTCTTCTACCACCGTTGCGCTCATACCCACATAGCGCGGATGTGCTTCGCTTCGCTTTTCCAATCGCTGCAACAAGGAGCGCAATTGCACGCCGCGCTGTCCCGATAGAAAACTATGGCATTCATCCACCAGAACCCAGGAGAGGCAAGAAAATAAGCGAGAAGCGCGTTCCGGATGCGTGTCCAGCATGGCTTCGAGGGATTCCGGCGTGATAAGGACAATACCTTCCGGATGCGCCACAAGCTTCCGCTTGGCGGAGGTTTTGGCTTCGCCATGCCATGCCGTCACCGGGATATCCAGCGCACGACAGAGCCCCCAAAGTCGCTGAAACTGGTCATTAATTAAGGCCACCAGAGGAGAAATCATCAGAATTTGCACCCCGTTATGCCAGTCTGACGAAGGCACAGAAGAAATGGCGGGTAAAAATGCCGCTTCCGTTTTTCCTGCTGCCGTTGGCGCGGACAGAATAAAGTTATCGTCTGTTTCCGTCGCGACACGGATGGCGGCATGCTGGATCGGGCGCAGAGCTTCCCATCCCTGCTCATAAATATATTTTCGTATGGGTGCGATAAGACGCATAAACGCATCAGCCATGCTTGCTTCCTTCCGACAATACGCTTTGCCTGTTCGCGGTGCCGACGGATTTCTCCGCCTCAACGCTCCGCATTAAAGAATGGATATTTCGGCGTCGTCCAAATTATCCGGATCCTTTTCCACGCGTCCGAGCGTACCGAAACGCCTTGTTAGCAGTTCTTCGGTCGAAACCTCCGGATTCTGACGCGCTAACTGCAAGAGTTGCAGAAAGTCCTTAATCACCGCTCGCGGCGTTAGAAATTCCGCGGCGCCCGGACGATTGAGCTGTGCCTGCATGTACTGCGCAATCTGTTCCTCCGAATACGCAGCTTTTCCTAAGCCGTAATGGGTGGTAAACACCGTTTGGATTTTTTCCAGCAACGTATAGATTTCTTCCGGCGTCAACGGTTTTAAGAGCTGCACCGTCGCCGTCGTATCCACCAAATCGCTTAAGCCTTCGCGAGCAATGCCAAAACGCCCCTTGAGGGCGCCGTAACTGGCCATGCCACGCCGTTCATCAAAGATGGTTTTGCGTGTGGCCGCCAAATTGATCCACAGCCCCGGTGCTCGTCCGCCCTTCGTCTCATTGTATAAATTCAAAATGCGCTCGTAGTTTTGTTCACGGGTCATGCTGCGCGGCAATTTATACAGATTCACGCATTCGTCAAAATTCACGACAAGCCCGCTGTAACCCAGGATACGGAAAAATTCACTCCAGTTGAACAGAACATCGGTCCAGTTGTCATCCGTTATAATTTCCCCTACGCCAATCGATCGTTTGGCTTCCGTTTTTGTCGGCATATGGCCGTTCATCCAGCGCAGCGCCTGCGCTTTTTGCAAGGCATCGCCCTTGGCCGCTGCCTCCATATAGGCAGCCACCACCGCTGCCAATTCAAAGCGCAAGCCGCCGCTCGAAAAGCGATTGAAACCGTCATACACGAAGGCTGCCGGATCCTTTTTCTGTTGCACGACATTGTCATACCAACGATCCAGCATCGCTCCCAAGGCCTCCCCCGGTGCTGCGGCACGCGTTTGAAGGCGCTTCATGATTTCCTGATAGAGGGCAACTCCTTTACCATCCGAAGCGTGGAAACGACGTGTGGGCGTCAGGTCCACGGTGGCGGCAGCCATATTTATCTGCAGCGCAAGCTGTTCAATGGTGTGAAGCATAAAGCTCTTGCCGGACCCGAAGTCACCGACCCAAACGCGAAAATCGGAGTCACCTTCCGCCACGCGTGCCAGCGTAGCGGCAACTTCCTCTACCTCCGCTTGGCGACCGACAAGCAGGTGCTGAATGCCCATTGTTGGCACAACACCAGCTTCCAAAGCCTGTAAAATTTGTTGTGCTTCGCGACGACGCAAAGGACGTTTGTTCTCATTTTCCTGCATGCTCATCCCTCTTTTCTTGCCACCAAGCGGCATCCGCCGGGTCCATCCACAATCGTTTCTCTTCTTCAAATAGGAGCTGCGCTCCGATTTCATCAAAATAGGCATCGTTGACCGCAGCAATAAGCCCTGCAGCACTTCTGCCCTCCTCTTGCGCGATTTGCTCCACCTCTGCCATCGTAAGGCCTTCCGAAGCAGCTGCCACGCGATCGACCAATCGCTCTTCCGGCGATGCGTCGGCTAAGGCAGCCTCTTCCACGATGCTTTCCGACGCGGTGGGTTTCTCTTTCTCCGTCGTGTTCTCTTTGTCGTTCATTTCTTCGTCTATGGGCGTCGGCGCATTCTCTGCGTGAGCTACAATAGCAGAGCCGTTTTCAACCAGGCGGTCCACTAAGGCCACCGTATCCGCCAACGCTCGTCTCGAATGGCGAATCGCCTGCCGATCCAGATTTAGCGTCCGCATCTTGGGCACGGACCACGCTTTCACCTGGTCTTCTAGTGCCTCGTACCACATTCTGTCTGCCGTCTGTAACGGAGCCTTCATCCAGGCTGCAAGCTCTTGTTTATGGGTGGCATCCACAAGCCGTTCCACTTTTTTAGGCATTTGCGGCTGGGCAGCACGCTTCCATCGCCGTCGTTCCTGCAAAAGAATGCGTATCTTTTGCTGCAAAGGGCTTTCTGTTTTTTTGACTTCCGCATGTTGTAAGAATATACACGCCTCATCCTCATCCATCGCATTCAAAACAGAAGCACGGCCGCTGCTTTTTGAAAGCTGATGCAGCCACTTGATGCGCAAGCGTTTGGCTAAGCGGGAAGCTTTCGGCAGTGCCTCGATATCATCGATGGTTATCGGAGAAAGAGGATGCGTTTCCAATACACGGATCACTTTTTCCCGTAAAGCAAGCGGCAGCCGTCTCTCCATTTCCTCCCATGCGGAGGACATGGAGAGCTTTGGCATCTCGGCCACTTCATTTCGAACGCGCTCTTCCGCTAGGCGCAAAAAGGCTGGCAAAATAGCATAATGAAAGGGATTTCGCGGTTTTTCGCCACGCGCCGCCTGCGCCAGATAACGGCGCATATTACGGTTTTTCCAGGGAATTTCGGCATCCTCGGCATGCTTCTCCACGATGTCCAGCATGGCATGATACAGTTCAAGAATGCGCTGTACCAGGGACGGGATTTCCCAGAGGCGCGTCGGATGAGAGATCGGCTCGCACAGTCGGGCAATCTGTTTAGGGGTGTAGCCGATTTTTTCCCGCAATACGCTTTGCGGATCCCACCAGAGGATCTTCCTCCCTTTTTCGTCATACCCGAAATATTGCAGTGTTTCGGGAGTTGCCGGCGGAAGTTTTTCAACAGCCTGTTCCAAAAATGTGGAAAGGGAACGAACCCCATCGCTACCCAGCGTAAAGACAAAATAGGGGTCGGTCACAGTGGCCCCCTTGCGCTCGGGATCATAGTGACGTACCACTGCCTGATAGGTCACGCGATAGATTTGCTCTAAAAAATAGCTAGGCAGTCGATCACGGGTCGTGATGTTGTCGTTCTCTTCCGTTAATGCCGCATCGCGACGCAATCGCAGAGCATAGGCTTCATCGGCCGTCTTTTCAAACAGGGCGTCCGTTTCTGTGATGATTTGTGTTTCGTGCTCGCGCGCCCGAAAACGCCAGGTAGACTGTTTAAGCTGTTCCTTCCAATATCCCTCACGATGCGGATGCGCAAACTGCAAAAAGGAGCGCGGCGTGTCTCGTTGTACCGAAGCAGGAGATTCTCTCTTGTTCTCCGGCGCAGCGATTTCTTGCGGTGGAAGGCGCAGTGCCCCAAAGCGCGCGACATCCGTGATTTTGGGATCCTCTTGGGCGCCGCTATCTTTCATGCGACGTTCCGCTTTTTCTTTGAGCTTGGGATCTTGCAATTGCGATAGCACCCAGGACTTAAAATCTTGCGACATCACCCGCCTCCTTTCTTCATCCGTATCCTTTATTGTACCGCATTCCTCATTGCGTTGTGAAAACCAAGCTTTTCCGCAGAATGGCATGTTTTCCCGTTTCTTTTGTGCAAGTTTTAGCAAGTAGATTATAATAAGACAATCAGGACATTAAAGGAGTTGCCGTTGAAGACTATATTAATTCTCTGTGGAGGTCGATCCACGGAGCACGAAATTGCGCTACGCAGCGCCAAATCGGTGATCAATACGTTGGACCGCCAAAAATACCATGTTGAAGTTTGTTATATCGATAAATCCGGACGTTTTATACCCATCGGGCCACTGGAGCATGTCGACAAACCGGAAGATCTCATGCGTGAGACGCAGGTTTCTCGTTTGGAATCTCTGCGGGCATTTTGCGCCTATGCGGAAAAATTGACCGCTGCATCCGAAAAAGTGATCGTCTTCCCTGTGATACACGGGCAAACAGGTGAAGATGGTGAAATCCAAGGCTTTCTGCAAACATTGGGCTTGAGCTATGTCGGCAATCGCCTCACCTCCAGTGCATTGTGCATGGATAAGGGCTTTGCTAATGATGTATTTCAAGCCTGTGGTATTCCGGAGGCAGAGTATCTCGTCTACAATCTGTCCGAGTGGAAAGCTGACGGGGAGAACATAGGTCCTCTTTGCGATGCGATTCGCGCACGTTTCGGTTTCCCCTGCTTTGTGAAGCCGGCCAACAACGGTTCTTCGGTCGGGGTGAATCGTGCTACGGAAGAATCGCTGGAAGCAGCCGTTCGCGAAGCGTTTCGTTTTGATCGACGCATTGTGATTGAAGAAGAAATTCAGGGCCATGAGTTGGAAGTTTCCATCTTAGGCAATGCGATGCCCAAGGCATCGCTACCCGGCAGTTACACCTCCACGCATGAAATTTTAGATTACGAAGCCAAATATAACGACACGTCCACAAAAGAAAACGTGCCCCATCCCCTTTCGCCGGAGCAAACGAAAGCGGTACAAGCGATTGCGCTTCGCGCCTATGAAGCAGCGGGCTGTGAAGGCTTTGCGCGCGTGGATCTTTTTCTGGGCAAAAACGACAAGCTCTATATCAATGAAATCAATACTTTTCCGGGCATGACCCCTTCATCTTTGGCACCGAAGCTGTGGACGGCGTTGACGGACATGACGTTTGCCGCCTATTTGGATGAAATCATAAACTACGCGATGGAATCCGAGGCATCACAGGCCACGGTGGAAACTTCTTGGGAGGAAGCATGAAGCATCAGACATTGGGACAAATCGCTAAATACGCTAAGGCGGAGCTGCATCCCGCCATTGAAGAAAGTCGCATCGTACGCGCCGTTTCCATTGATACGCGTACTTTGAACGAGGGAGATGTCTACGTCCCCATCATCGGAGAACGGTTAGACGGCCATCGTTTCATTGATACGGCTTTTGACAAAGGAGCGATTGCTTCGTTCCATGATGCTTCGCATATCCCTTCGCATGATGACAGCCGGACCTATCTTGCCGTGGACGATACGACAGAGGCATTTACCCGTTTGGCGGCGAATTATCGGGCATCGCTTGATCTGCACATGATCGGCATCACCGGCTCCAACGGTAAGACGACGACGAAAGATATTATCCATTCGGTGATGCAGCAGAAATTTCGCACCATCAAAACGACGGGCAATTTGAACAATGCCATCGGTGTGCCACGTACGCTTCTGCAGATTAATGAGGATTCCGAAGCGGCTGTGGTGGAAATGGGCATGAGCGGCTTGGGTGAAATTTCGCACCTGACGCGCCTGGTGCGTCCGCACATTGCGATCATTACCAATGTGGGCGAAGCACATTTGGAGCAGCTCGGGACACGCGAAAACATCGCCAAAGCCAAGCTGGAAATTCTGGAGGGATTGGATGCGGACGGCATCTTCCTTTATAACTACGATAACGAGATTCTGCGCAACGCTGTGGCGCAGCGTTCGATTCCCCAACGTGTCATTTCCTTCGGTACCGATCCCGATGCCGATGTAACTCTGGTGCTGGAGCGCACAACGCCGGTAAGCACGTCCTTCTCCGTAGATGGCGCCTCCTTTACGGTGGATCTTCTGGGCGCCTACCAAATGTATAACGCCGCCGTGGCGGTCATCGTCGGCCGTCTTTATGGCTTGGATGATACCACCATTCAAAAGGGTTTACACATTACCGATCAGACCAAATGGCGTACGGAGCTGGAGCATTTCGAAGGTTTTGATATCCTCGTCGATGTCTATAAATCCAATCCGTCTTCGTTGGAGGAAGCGCTTCATACTGCGGGCCTCCTGCACGGTTACCATAAAAAAATCGCCATCCTTGGCGATATGTTAGAGCTTGGTCCTGACGAATGGGAATTGCATCGTGACGTCGGTCGCAAGATTGATCCCAACGTCTTTGATGATGTGCTCTTCTATGGCAAATTGTCCAAAGCGATGATGGAGGGAGCCATGGAAAATTTTGATCCCTCTCATCTTTTTCATTTTGACGCCAAACCGGATCTGGTGGATAAAGCAAAATACCTTATCTCTCATAATTCGCTGGTGCTGGTGAAAGGCTCCCGCGCCATGCGTCTGGAAGAAGTGGTGGAGAGCCTTTCGGTAGTAACAGCGTAAGCGGCGCTTCTTATATCACGCCCACCAGATGCAGCACCAGCCCGGAGGCAGCGGAGACGATAACAATACCGATGACGCCCAGGCGTTTGCGGGCGTAGAAAACAAAGCCGATGGCAAAGCCGATGACACCGGCAAGGCTCAAAGAGGACAGGCTCCAGACACCATCCGTAAAAAGCGAGGCCGTAACCATATCCAGGGCCGCAAGGCCAACCAAGCTCACGATGGCCGGTTTGAGGCCTTTCAAAATGCGGTCAAGCCACGGCATTTCCTGATGACGAGAAAACAGAAAATAACCCAGAATCATCATCAAAATAAATTGTGGTGTTACATTGCCGAGGGTGGCAATGATGGCGCCGGGAATGCCGGCCACTTTCGTACCAATGAAGGTCGCCGAGTTAATGGCAATGGGTCCCGGGGTCATCTGGGAAAGCGAAACGAGATCCGTCAGGCCTTTTGTCGTAAGCCATCCCTGCTCTTGCACGACATATTGGGCGATCAGCGGTAGGACGGCGTAACCGCCGCCGAAGGCAAAGGCTCCGATTTTTAAAAAGGTAAGATATAGAAGGGCAAGTTTCATCGTATCCTCGTTTCTTCAACAAGACTGAACATAGCCAGGCCAATGGTACCGCAAATCAAAATGATCAAAGCGGCGTTTAAGTGCAAAAAGAAGCCGGAAATGAAGGCACCTAGCATGATCCCGGCACCAAAGACAGGATGCTTTTTAAGAGCCACTTTGCCCATGTTCCAGGTTGTAAGAATGAGAACAGCAGAGATTCCGCCACCCATGACGGCAAAGGCTGCGTTGACCCAGGGGTTCGTGCGAAGGGATTGATAGATATAAAAGAGCAGGGTAATCACAATGAGGCACGGCAGGGTTGCGGCAATAAGGGATACCACGGCGCCCAAAGGTCCACAGAGGCGATAGCCGGTGAGAATGGATGTATTGATGGCCATGGGGCCGGGACCGGATTGGGCAAGTGCCGTCAAATCCAGCATCTCTTCCTCTTCAATCAGCGGTTTGTTTTGGATAAATTCGTCGCGAATCACGGGAACAATGGTGTAGCCGCCGCCAAAGGTGAAGAGGTTAATCTTAAAAAAGGTAAAAAAGAGTTCCCCTAGAGAAATGGATGGACCGCTATGCGATGCGCTCTCTCGGGGGGGCTTATTTTTTTGCATGGGTTCGTTTTGCATGGTACCTCCTGATAAAAAGGCCGACTGTGAATACAGTCGGCTTTGTTACGGATCCGTAGTGTCACGATCATTCCAACCGTGCACATCGCTAAAAGGGCAAACGATGCGCCTCCAACAGGGACAGGATGGTTTCCACCCCATCCCGAAATTCAAATTTACGTTGGCGCTGCTGAATGGCTTCACGATGATTCATCAGATCAGTGACAGCTTGAAGAAACTGTGCGGGCGTGGCTTTGCGTTCATCCAATACCTTGGCATAGCCGGCGCGGGCAAATTCGCGCGCATTTTCAACCTGATCGCCACGGCTCCCCTTCCAATACGGAATGAGCAGCATGGGTTTATGGTAGTACAGGAATTCGAAAATGGCATTGGCACCGGCGCGCGAAACAACCACATCGGCCATCGCCAGGGCATCGTTCATGCCGGCTTTGATGTAATCGATTTGGTGATAATCCGGCCGTTCCATGGAGGAATCTCCCTTATTAGCACCAACGCCATGCAATATTTCAAAGCGCTTCAGAAGTTCGTCCAGATTTTCCCATACGAGGCGATTGATGGCTTCGGCGCCCAGTGAGCCGCCCAGAACGAGCAGGATCGGCTTGTTGGACTGCATGCCGAAACGAATGCGACCTTCGCGTACGGAGCCCCCTTTCAGTTGCGGCCGAATGACCGGCCCCAGGTAGAAGGCTTTTTTCGCAGGCACTTGAGCAGCAGTGCTTTCAAACGTGACGAGTATGCGTTTGACAAAAGGTGCGGTAATTTTGTTGGCCAGCCCCGGCGATAAGTCTGATTCGTGACTGATGACCGGCACATGATACGAATGGGCCGCCAGAACCACCGGGACAGAAACAAAACCGCCTTTAGAAAACACGATGTGCGGCTTAATATCCTTCATCAACTTACGCGCTTCGTGCACACCGGAAATCACATGTCCCATGTCGCGCACGTTTGTCGTGATGCTCTTGAGCGAAAGGTCTCGACGCAACTTGCCTGTCGGGATGCCATGATAGGTGACCTGCGGATAATCCGCCAGCAAACTTTTTTCAATGCCCGTTTCCGAGCCGATGTAGTGGATTTCCCACCCTTCTTCCTCGAGGCGAGGAAGAAGCGCCAGATTGACCACGACATGGCCGGCAGTACCGCCACCGGTCAGTACAATGCGTTTGGTCATTATCGTTCCTTATCTGTTCCATCTTTCCTATGGTTGACTGCAGCATCTTTTCGTACTGCTTTGCCTTCAGTCAATACGATCCTTACCGAAGTACGGACGCAGTGCATCCGGAATCGTGATCGAACCGTCTGCATTCTGGTAGTTTTCGACGACGGCAGCCCATGTACGACCAACGGCCAAGCCGGAGCCGTTAAGCGTGTGGACGTAACGCACGTTGCCTTGCGCATCGCGGAAACGAATATTGGCGCGACGGGCCTGATAATCCTCAAAGTTCGAGCAGGAAGAAATCTCGACGTAGCGCTGATAGCTCGGCATCCAAACTTCAATATCATAGGTTTTTGCCGAGGAGAAGCCGAGGTCCCCACTGGAAAGCGTGACTACGCGATACGGGATCTCCAAACGTTTCAAGACTTCTTCGGCGTCGTTGGTCAGCTTCTCCAGTTCATCGTAGGAGCCTTCCGGCTTAACGAATTTAACGAGTTCGACCTTATCAAACTGATGCTGACGAATGATACCGCGGGTATCGCGTCCTGCCGATCCGGCTTCGCGACGGAAGCAGGGCGTAAAAGCGGTCATGTAACGCGGTAAATCTTTTTCATCCAGAATTTCATCGCGATAAATATTGGTGACAGGAACTTCCGCCGTCGGGATGAGGAAAAGATCGTCTTCATTGCAGTGGTACATATCTTCCTCGAATTTCGGCAACTGGCCCGTACCCGTCATAGAGGCACGGTTCACCAGATACGGCGGTTCAATTTCCAAATAATCCTGATCAATCGTATGCAGATCCAACATGAAGTTATAGATAGAACGCTCCAAACGTGCACCGCGACCGGTCATGATCGTAAAACGGGCACCTGAGAGTTTAGCACCGCGATCGAAATCGAGCAGATGAAGATCCGTGCCCAGATCCCAGTGCGGCTTCGGTTCAAAATCAAAATCACGCGGACTCGAGAACTTGCGCATCTCCACGTTATCCGAATCATCTTTGCCAAAGGGAACCGATTCATGCGGCACGTTCGGGATGGAGAGCAATTCCATGCGCAATTTTTCTTCAATAGCCCGAATCTTTTCATCCGCGGCACTGATTTCATCCCCCAGCTCACGCATCTGTGCAATGGTGGCAGTCACGTCTTCGCCCGCTTTCTTGCGTTGCGGAATCTCTTTGGAAACCTGATTGCGTTCTGCCTTCTTACTTTCCACTTCCTTCAGCAAAGCGCGACGCTCATCGTCCAGTTTTAATGCCGTGTCCACCGAAAAGGATCCCGAACGTCCTGACAGCCCTTTTTCAACGGCTTCTCGCTCTTCTCGGATACGCTTGATGTCTAACATGAGTCCCTCCTCATTTTTTACCGACAGCTTCCACTGTCTTTCTGTTCATTATAGCACGGAACCGCCATTCGGGCGGCTTTGCCTCATAGTCACCGCCAGCTTTCGCCGGGCGACTCGATCCCGAGCACGCGTTCGACTATCGCTTGCGGCAGTCCGGCAGATACCACATGAACCGGACAGTCCACATAGGAATTGCTTTCCAATCCTTTTTTCATACATTCCATGGTAATGACCTCGTTGGCTTCGATAAAAGCCCCAAATGGCCGACCAGTAGTCGCATCCAGTCCCGAAGGCATGTCCACAGAAATCGTATAAATGCGCGATTGATTAATGTTATCGATGACGATGGGCGCGACTCCCTTGAGTTCGCGGTTAAGGCCGGTTCCGAACATGGCATCAATAACGGTGTTATATTGCTTCAACTCCTGCAGCATATCATCCAAATCGCCTAGGGTTTCAATAGCACGAATGGCGTCGGTCATGTGCCCGATGCAGGTTCGATTTATACGCCAAGCCTCTGAAGGATGATCGCTCTTGTCGATCAAATACACCATAACTTTTTTGCCGCGGCCCAGCAAATGGCGCGCCAGCGCCAATCCATCCGCGCCGTTGTTACCCGGCCCGCAAAAAATGGCAAAGGTATGGCGTGTGGAAAGATCAATGCATTGCAATATGCTGCGCGCCGCATTTTCCACCAACAAAGCCTCCGGAATCTCATATTGCTTGGTAGCCATCTGATCCATGCGTCGCATTTCTTCCGCTGTAACGCTGCGCATAGAAACCTCCTCTTTTTTCTGTGTTCCTCACACGATGAAAGCCGGCATTTTGCCCTTCGATACGATGTCACTATGTTCTACATCCGACGGATATCGCTACCAAACAGTGGAAACGCAATGTATTCTCCCGCAATGCGAGAAGCAATGCGTTCACCGTAAATCTCCCCCAATTCCTCCAACTGCACATTCGAGGAGAGAATGGTAGGCCGCTGCGCCACAATGCGCGCATTGATGAGTTCAAACAATTCCGAATTCATCTTATCCGTCAAATATTCGGTGCCCAAGTCATCCACGACCAATAAATCGCAGGTATAGGCAAAATCATGGCGTGCCTGTTCCTTTTCCGTGCGTTCGCGCGCATAGGAGAACGAATAGGTTGTTAAAAAATCCAGCAGCTGCGGAGCGGTTTGGTAATATACTTGCGCGCCCTGATCCAAGACGCCCTTAACAATGCAGTTCACCAGAAAGGTTTTGCCCGTTCCCGTCGGCCCATAAAAATACAGATTCGGCGAGCGCCGAGAAAAGGTCGGCACATATTCCTTTTCCATACGCTGCTTCAAATCTGCCATATTTTCATAGGGGCTGCAGGGCTCATTGGCCTGCCGATCCCGACGAAACAGCGTCAGATTGAAATTTTTGAAGTTTTCCACGCTTAAACGCTCCCGAATAGCGCTCATATCGTAGCGTTCCGCCGCTAATAATGCATTGCGGCAATGACAGGATACGCCGTCCACGAAGCCCGTATCCTCGCAATCAGAGCAAGTAAAGTGCGGTTCAAAAGCATCCGAAGAAACGCCCAACGCATTCCAGGCTTCCTTCTCCTCCGCCAACAACTTATGCATGGCCTCCTGTGCTCTTTCACGTTCGCGTTCGCTCATGCGCATGGCTTGTCCCAACAAGGCACGTCCTTTTTGCAGACGCTCTTCCCGCAGCTTGGCTGGTCCCGGATGCCGGCGATAGAGTTCCTCCACCCGACGATCCCGACGTTGCAGTGCGGCCTGTCGACGCTGTGCTAAAATTTCATGTACATTCGTCATGGCTGCTCCTCCTGCGTCCCTTCGTCGCCACGCAAACTCTTACGACGCGACTCTTCCAGTTTACGAAGGACCCAGTCCTTCTTCTCTTCTCGACTCATGCGAGCATCTTTTTTGACATAGGCCGGCTGTTTTCGTTTCCGGCGCACGTTGCGCACTGGTTTCTCCTGCTCTTCTTTCACAAAGTATGCATCCAGTGCCTCTTTCGTCACAACATGCTCGAAACGTGCCCAGTTTTCAATAACGGCCACCACATAGTTCACGGAACGAGAGCCCACTTCTTTACGCTGACAAGCCTGTTTATAGGCGTAAAGAAAATAATCCGACGCAAAATGGTATTGCTCCATCGTCTGCAGAATGAGGCGCAACTCGTTTTCCTTTAATGTCACGTGATAGGGCAAGCCTTCGGATAAAAAGGCTTCCAGTGCATTAAACATCTCCGCCTGCGTCATGTCGCCCAGATCCGTTTCCTTCGGTTGCGGCGGCGTCAGCGGCTTTGCCGGCGGGTCGCTTGCTTTTTCATGCGATGGAGACGGGGCTTCTTGCGCCGGCTCGGCGATACCTGCCCACAATAGCAACATCGAATGAAACAGCAGATGCTCCGGATTTTGCGGATCCGTTTCCACAAGACCTTCGCCTGCCCAATAGCGAATCGCCTCATCAAAAGCCGCATCGCTAAGACCCAATGACTCTTTCAGACCGCTACCTTCCGTATGCAGATCCTGCTTGTTGCAACAGGCTTTCCATCCTGCCAAATACACGCGCAGGGCATCCGCCGGCGCGTGGGCTAAATACGTATCCAAAAAAATATTTTCTAGGGGTGTGGTTCGAAAATCCACCTTCGATAATTCAAAAGAGGCGTCCATTCTTCCCCCTTTCTCGGTCACGGACGACTCGCCATCTTCGATTAAGCGCCGGGATCCTGTTCCCGATTCAAATCCTTGAAACGTGTCAGGAAGTTCTCAAAGTACAAGTCGACTTCGCCCGTCGGACCGTTACGGTGCTTGGCAATGATGACTTTCGTAATATTCGGCCGCTCGGTATCCTTATCGTAATAATCCTCGCGATGCAGAAGCATAACAACGTCCGCATCCTGCTCAATGGCACCCGATTCACGCAAATCGCTCATGAGAGGGCGTCCGCCTTCACGGCTTTCCGCCTTACGGGACAGCTGCGATAGCGCTAACACCGGACAATTCATCTCCTTGGCAAGCCCCTTCAGGCCACGCGAAATCTGTGTGATTTCCTGCTGACGATTTTCATTACGGCGGGATTCATCCGCATTCATCAGCTGCAGGTAGTCGATCATAATCAGATCCAATCCCTGCTCCATTTTGAGGCGACGACATTTCGCGCGCAATTCCTGCACGGATATGGAGGAAGTATCATCAATAAATATACTTAATTCCTTCAACACATTGACGCCGTTAAATAAAAGCTGCCAATCCTCATCGGATTGAAGATCACCGGTAATGATCTTTTGCAGATCCAGTCCGGACGCCATCGCCAGCAAGCGCTGTGTCAGCTGCATTTTACTCATTTCCAAAGAGAACACCGCCACTTTAAAGGGGCGATTACCATCTTTATCCTGATAGCGCGCCGCATTAAAAGCAATGTTTAAGCCCAGTGCGGTCTTTCCCATAGAAGGGCGTGCTGCAAGCAGCACCAAATCTGAGGGATGCAAGCCTGAAAGCTCGCGATCCAGCCAACGAAAGCCGGTCGGAATGCCGGTAATTTCGCCCTGATTCATGGATAATTCCGAAATGCGTTGGAGCGTTTCCTCCATGGTGTCCGCCAGAGGCGTCAGACCGATACGTGTGCGATCTTGTGAAAGCTGCAGTAACTGCTCCTCGGCGTCTTCCAGCACGATCTTTGAGGGATCTTTTCCGTCGCCGGCATGGGCGGCAACATCCTTCCCGAAACGAATCAGCGCGCGCTGTAGCGCATGATCTTTGACCAAGCGAATATAAGCGTCGAGGTTGGCCGAATAAAACGGTTCCTGCGTAATTTGCTGAATGAACGCAAATCCGCCGATTTCATCCAATTTTTTCTCGCGCTCCAATTCCGCAACCAATGTCTGTAAATCAATCGGTTCATGCCGACGATTGAGTTCCAGCATGGCATCATAGAGAATGCGATGTTTGGGAAAATAGAAGTCGTCGGTTTTTACCTGCTCAATGACGGTATTGATGGTGCGTTCATCAAATAAAATGCTTCCCAGCACCGCTCGTTCCGCATTGGCATTGCCCGGCAATTGTTCCGCTGCCATACTCGACCCTTTCTGTTTCGCCTGTCAGATTTCTTCTACAACCACTTTCAGGCTAGCCGTGGTATCGGCATAGACTCGTACCTCAACCGTATGCGTGCCGACTTCGCGGATGGATTCTTTCAGTTCGATCTTTTTCTTATCCAGTTCCAGACCCGCTTGCGCTTTTACCGCATCGGCAATATCCTGGCCAGTCACCGAGCCGAACAATTTTCCGTTACCGCCACCTTTGGCCTGTACTTTGACTTCGAGGCCTTCAATTTTTACTTTCAGCGCTTCCGCTTCGGCTTTTTGCGCAGCTTCTTCTGCCTGGAGACGCTTTTGTTCCGCCTTCCAGTTTTTCACCGCTGCCGGTGTGGCCTCAACGGCCAGTCCGTTCGCCGCTAAAAAGTTATGAAAATAGCCCGGTTTGCTGTTGACCAGTTCTCCGGCTTTGCCTAAATTTTTGACATCCTTAAGCAGGATTACTTTCATTGCCTTCCTCCTTTAAATACGTTTCTATGGCTTCTTCCAACTGTTTTTGTGCTTCATCCAACGTAGTGTCCATCTGTGTTGCCGCAGCGGTCATGTGTCCGCCGCCGCCGATTTTCTCCATGATGAGTTGTACCGAGATATCCCCCAAACTGCGCGCTGAAACGTGAACGCGCTTCTCCGCCAGCGTCAGCACGAAAGAGGCCTTTATGCCGCGAATGCCCAACAGGTCATCTGCCGCTTGCGAAGCAATGAGTGTCGAGCCCTCTATATCGTGGGGGAAGCGAGCAATCATAATATCTGGTCGCAGATGCTTTGCGCTCACTAAAATTTCGGAGCGATATCGCATCAATTCAAAATCATCTTTAAACAGTTCCTTAATTACGATGGAATCTGCGCCCTTACGCTTCAGATAGGCGGCAGCTTCAAACGTACGCGTACCCGTCTGATAGAAGAAATTCTTCGTATCCACCGTAATGCCAGCCAAAAGTGCTTCGGCTGCCACTTTCGGCAGGGCGATTTCGCTGTCCTGATAGCTGATGAGTTCCGTCACCATTTCCGAGGTTGAAGAGGCATACGGCTCAATATAGGAAATTTCTGCCCCCTGAATATACCCCGCGCCGCGGCGGTGGTGATCAATGATGATGACGCGATTCCCGCGATCCAATAACGCCGGCGCAGCCGTGGCATCATGGCGATGATTGTCCAGGACAATGATGAGTGCTTGCGGATCCCTAAGATCCATGGCGCGCTGCGGTGAAATGATGCGTTTCATCATATCCGGTGCTTCTTGTTTCACCTGGTTATAGAGGTTTTCAATGGAAGGCGTCACTTCATCCAAAACGATCCATGCATCGCCGCCCATTTGCTCCGCAAAGGTCAACATGCCCAGGCAGGAGCCCAAGGAATCCATATCTGCATTCTGATGCCCCATAATAAGGACATGAGAGGATTCCTCAATAAATTGTCGTACCGTATTGGACATCACGCGCGCCTTCACTTTCGTAATGCGCTGTGTCGCCTGATTTTTACCGCCGAAATAATCCAACTGTTCGCCGGATTTCATCACCACCTGGTCTCCACCGCGTGCCAACGCAATATCAATGGCCGAGCGTGCTTCGAGCATATTCTCCGCCGGCGACGCCATACCGTAGCCCACACCGATGGATGCCGTCGGCCGAATGGCCTGGACTTCATCGCTCTCCGTCTTCAATTCCTCCAACAGCGGGAAACGATCCTTCTTCATGCGCTCGAAAGCCTCCTGCGTCAGCACCATTAAATAACGATCGGTTTCGTATTTAACAAACGAGGCATCGTATTTGGACGCAAAGTCTGAGATCATTCGGTCGATCTGTGCAAACGCGATCGGACGATCCGCTTCGGGCAACGTAGCGCGTACTTCGTCGTAATTATCCAGAAATACCACCGCAAGCACCTGCCGTTCTGCTGTGTAATGCGCACGAATTTCTTCGTCCTCGCTGTTATCAATGCCGTACAGCAGAATGAGAGCACCTTCCTTGGAAGATGTTGTTACGCTGTTATAAAACAGGTAAATGCGTTTGGCGACCTCAACGCGAAAGGGTTCCGCATTTTTTTCCTTCAGCACCTTAATCGGCACATCAGCAAACAGCTGATCATAGCGCTGTCCGAGCAGTGAATCGCGGATGCCGAAAATCTTTTTAAAGTACGAATTGTACCAGAGAAAATTCCCCTCTTCATCCAAGACTGTCATGGGAAACGGCATGCCGAAGACAGCATTTTTCGTCAATTCGTCAAAATGGTAATCCAAGGTCTCAATCGCAGCAATGGCACGGCCTTCTGCCTCGCGTTCACGCATATAGCTGTGAACGCTCAGAAAGATCGTCCCTACCAGACCGGCAACGCCGGCATAGGGATTCCAGAGGAAAAGCCCCAAGCTCATCAAGAGACTGACAGCACTCACTACCAGCACCTCTCCCCATGGGCCTTTTCGATTTGTGCCCCGAAACAGATTCTTACTCATGATCTCCTCCCTGCGGCAACGGAACCGCAACAATGAAAAAGCTCATTATAAGCCCTACTAAGATAAACACTGCTCCAATGAAAAACAGAATCATGCTTGCCAAATAGAGCAGAATGCGCAGCACAACCGGAACGCGTACTTTCCTCAGCCGCGCATCAATGCGCGCCAGACCGTGAAAACCATACAAAAGGATGGCTACAGCTAACAAATTGCTGCCCAAAAATTGAAACCGTGAAGACACAGAGGCCAGCACCAGACCGATCGCCGTCATGCCCAGCAGCAACAAACTCATGCGTCGTGTGATGACATAATTACCCAACCGAAATGGCGCTACATTCTCTTCCGTATGCGACAGAAGCAAACGAGAGACGAAAGATGTAAACGTCGCCGCTATAAAGCCTTCCAGGAAAATGGCGGAAGGAATCAAATCCATCAGAAGCACGCCCATCTGTCTAAGCATCACTTCCAACTGCAGAATGTTTGCACTATTGTCACCGCTTTCCCGTGCGGTTTTCAGAACCTCCGTTGTCGCCTGCTGTATTATCTCCTGCAAAAACGACAGCGTATTACCGCCTTGTCTTTGATCCAGGAACAACAGAAATATCCCCAGTGCCGTGAACAGAACCGCCGGCAAAACCAACTCATGAAAGAGCGATTTCTTGCGCAGCAGTAATAGTCCCACGCCAAAAGCGATGACGACCAGCTGCGCGCCCATCACAAGGCCGGTTTCCACGCCTAACAGGAAGCCCATCGCCACCAGGCTTACTGCAGCCGATAGAACCGCCCAAACGGGGCCCTCCACGACCAGTAACGTCGTGAGCGGGAAATACTGCAAAAAGCGTATCATCGGTAAGGAGCGGGACGATACATAACAAATAAAGACACCCAGCGCCGTGGCAATCAAGGCATTCGCCGGCGCCGTCCATTGCTTTGTGTTGAATTTCATAGCTACTTCCTCCGATACCATTCTAACATAGTGTGTCATCGGGCGAGTAAAAGGATGACGGCACCGGTGCGGTAGTAACAGCCATCCCCACGCCAATAGGTCCCCGCCGGCCGCGCCTTCTGCCATTTCCCTTCTTCCAATAAAAAAGATCGCCCGCAGGCGACCTTCTTTATTCATTCTTTTAAAGCACTGGTTTACTTGTCCTCATACGGAATGAGGGCAATGTGACGTGCGCGCTTTACAGCGGTGGTAACATCACGCTGATGCTTGGCGCAGGTGCCCGTAATGCGGCGCGGAAGAATTTTCCCCGCTTCGCTAATGAATTCTTTTACCGCGTCGACATCTTTGTAGTCTAATACGCGTTCTTTGTCTTTGCAGAAGACACAGACCTTTTTGTGGGGTCTGAATTTACGTTGAGCCATTTCGACCTCCCTTACTGAAATTAGAAGGGAATGCGGTCATCATCCACGGGACTGAAGTCAGCACCGAAAAATTCATCATCGCCGCTGTTACCCTGCTCGGGTGCGGCAGCCTGATCATTTTTCGGGAAGTCGTTCGATTGCGCGGGACGGGCAGGTTGTCCGCCGCCAAAATCGTTGCGATCTTTCCAGTCAATAAATTCCACGGCATTGGCCACGACATCCGTCGTATAGCGACGGGAGCCGTCCTGTGCCTGGTAGGAGCCCGTCTGCAGACGACCTTCTACGATAACACGCTTGCCCTTGGCTGAGAAATTATTCACCGTTTCCGCCAGTTTCCCCCAGCACACGCAGTTAATAAAGTCTGCGGTGGGTTGATTCCGCGATTCCATCTCTTGTTTTTTCTCACGCGACAGCTTTTTGTCCACGGCCACCGAAAAGCGTACCATGGCATTGCCTGTCGAATTGTTGTAGGTTAATTCCGGGTCACGCGTTAAGCGTCCCATAATCGTCACTTGATTCACCGGTTACCTCCTAAAGAAACTAAGCCTCTTTCTTTACAGTAAGGTAGCGAAGGATCTGATCCAAAATGCGGGCGCGACGTTCAACTTCAGCAACAACGGACGGGTCTGCCTCATAATTGAGGACGTAATAATAACCGTCTTTGTTGTAGTTGATCTCGTACGCGAGCTTTCTGGTGCCCCAATCGTCGATTTCCCCGACGGTTCCGTTTTGGTTGATGGCGTCTTTCAGACGATCGAGCACTTGGTTACGCTCGTCTTCTTCCAAACCGGCCTTCAGGATAAGGACCATTTCGTACTGATTCATACTTTCACCTCCCTCTGGTTTGCGCCCCGCTTTTTAACGGAGCAGAGATTACGACCCTGCGATAACGCAAGAAGTCACCTATCTATTATAACGAAACGAGGAGAAAGCGCAAATGAATCACTCCAATTTTATCGCTGCCTTGTTCCTGACGCGTGCGGTGCGTCTGTCTTATTTTTTTTGAGCCCGTCCCAAGGGATCTTCCGTTCCTTACGATCGCCACTTTTATTATAAGGGAGCGCTGAGGAAAATTCGAGCTGCGCCCATCACTTGGAACCAGTTGTGACAGAACGGAACAAAGTGATACATCGCCCTTCTGTCTTGGCGCAGGAAAAAGAGCTTGTCTGTTTCGTCTATAATTTCTCTACCACCGCAAAGCTTGAGACGGCTTCGATACGTTCGCGGCTACCGACCGTCACGACAGAGACGTTCTCCATGGCGGTCTCTAATTTTTCTCCCAAGCGGTGCAAACTCTTCAAATCTGCGGCTAATGCTTCCTGCAGACGCTTGTCATCGATAGCGGGGTCATGTCCGGAAAGATACTGCAGTAACGCACGGCGTCCTTTCTGTTCTTCGGTTAACGGGGCGTCCATATGTCCCACCGTACCGATCACAAAATCATCCAGCTCTTTCGGCGAAAGCGCAAGTTCCCTGACCATTTTGCCTAGATTTTGATAGACGCGATACGTTTCCTCTAATTTTGGATCACGGTAGGAGGCCATGAGGGCATAACCGGAGCCGGTAAACCGTGCAAACGCACCATAGGCGCCGCCCTTTGCGCGAATTTCGTTATAGAGCAGAGCATTGGTCAGCACATTGGTTAAAACGAGCATAGACCCATCCAATGCGTCCGGTGAACAGAACGGCGCTGCTACGGCATTAAACTGTACATCCGTCGAACCGTAATACGCTTCAGCCTGCTGTTTTGCGGTAAACGGTATCGTTGCAATGGGTTCAGCTTTCTGCGGAAAACCGTCCAACGCCTGCAAAGCGGCGGTTAAGAAGCGTTCGCCGGACGCTCCATCGGCGGTGACGTTGATCACACGTCCAGGCGCTACAAAAAGGCGTTTGGCTACGTCTGCCAAATGTGACGCTTCCTCCTCCGTAAAATTCTGCTGCAAATGCTCCAAGAAACGCAGGTACGGCACGCCGGAGAAAAATTGGCGATGATAGGCTGCCGGTTCTGTCATGGCCAAGGCGCGCTCCATGGCAAAGGCGTGCCCACCGCTTAAGATCGACTGTTTCAAGTTCGTCACACTGATTGCCAGTAGCTCGCGCATACGCGCCAGATCGGTAAAACGTGTTTCGAGCAGTTGCTCACGCAACAACGAAAACGCCATTGCCGTATTCTCTTCGCCCATCACCGCCATATCTACTAAAAGCTTGCGAGATAGTTTCGTGCTTCCTTCGATTCGTTGCATGGACGGACGCATAGTGATGCCGCCGGTGTAGCGCGTTTCCGCCACCTCATATGCTTGATAGCTGTGTTTTTCCGTATCCAGTCGCCCCAGAAAGTCTGCTGCCAGCGCGGCATACGGAAGGTCTTCCGCCGGGAGGTGTGCCAGATCAAACGCCACAATCAAATAGTGAATACCGGCGGTCGGCAAATCATGAAAAAGCACGGTATCGCTGCCATGCGTCGTCAGGCGAGAAGGAATTTTAGCCAGTTTATGTGGCAAGACCGCGCGAGAGAGCGAAGGAATCGTTGCCTTATCTTCCTCCGTATCCGGCGTATTCTGCCGCGTACGCAGCGCTTCATTTTTTTGAATCAACGCCTGCAAGGCTTCCGGCGATAAGGACGCCTTATAGGCTGCCAATTCTTTCTCCACCTCACGATCGCGGCGCACATTGCGTCCTGGATCCGGCGTATGCACGGAGAGCACGCGATGCGGATTTTGCAACAAGTGTTTACGAAGCCACGTTTCAAAACCTCCTTGTGACAACAGGCGCCGCACGTCCTTCAGTTGTTGCTCGTAGTGGAATACCGGCGTCGGATCTAAGCCATAGATGCCTTCGGCAAGGAAAGTAGAAAGATGCGTAATGGCTTTTGTGGCTTCACCGTTTTTCTCGCGCAAATCAAATTCCATGCGCTGTAACGCACCTTCCAGGATGGCCGGATCCACTCCTTCTTTTGCCATGGTTTCCAAACTTTCCTCCACGATGCGTGCAAACTCCTCCTTTCGCGCGGGATCCACGTGTTTGGCCACAATGCTGAACCCGATCTCACGTACGGGAAATTCCAGGCTGAACACGTCCTCTGCCCCCAGTTCCTCCAACAGGCGACGGCGCAACGGCGAAGATTCCGAATCCGTGAGCACGGGGCCCAACAGGTGTGCAAAATAGCGGGAGCAATCCGTACGCGCTTCGTCCACGATCCAGTTCATCGCTAGATAGGACTTGTTTTCCACCGTTTCCTCTTCCGCCACAGCAATGGGATAAACGGCTTCTTTCGGTGCGCAAAAGTGTTTTTGCCGTGCTGGACGCGGTGCCGGTTCTTGCTTGGGAAACGCATCAAAATAGGAGCGCAACAATCCAAAAATTTCCTCCTCATCAATGGCGCCGTACAAAAATACCAGCGCATTCGAGGGATAGTAATAGCGATGATGAAAATCGCAGAAGGCTTCATAGGAAAGGGTCGGAATCTCATACGGGTCGCCGCCGTAGTTTTTCGCATAGGGCTGATCCGGAAAAATGGCACTTAGGGCTTGCAGCCACACCTGCTGATCCGGCGCAGACAGCGCTCCACGCATTTCGTTATAAACAACGCCGTTATAGCGGATTGGCTCCTCTTCTGAAAAGATTTCGCGATGCCACCCTTCCTGCGCAAAAATCAGCGGTTCTTCCAGTACGCGTGGATAAAAAACGCTATCCAGATATAATTCTGTTAAGTTACGAAAATCCGCATCGTTTCGACTGGCCACCGGAAAAACCGTGCAATCCGGGTACGTCATGGCATTCAAAAACGTCTGAAGGCTGGATTTCATAATGTCCCACATGGGTTCTTTTGTACGGAATTTGCGAGATCCGTTGAGAACGCAATGTTCCATGATGTGCATGTTGCCCGTTGCTCCCATGGCATTGGTAGGAAAAGCAATCGCAAACATTTTGTTGGGATCCTCATTTTTTAAATGGTAAACGGATGCGCCGGTCCCGTCATGGCGATAGCACCGTACCTGAAACGGCTCTTCGGATACAAAATCTTCCTGTAATAGCGTAAATCCCTGCATGGCAGCCTCCTTTTTTTCTCCCATTATAGCCCATGCCAATCCGATCGCCCACAAGGAAGGCGGCAGTTTTTTTCGTTTTAGGTTATGATGGACAAAGGAAAAACGCACGTTTTCCGGACTCATGACATCAATCTACGTTGTCCGAAGCGATAGAAAGGAAATATGATGCTGAAACTCATCTCTTGGAATGTTAACGGTCTGCGTGCTCAAGTGCGCAAAGGCTTTCTAGAAAAACTGGAAGCGCTGGATCCGGATATCCTATGCCTACAAGAAATCAAACTGTCCGAAGGCCAGTTAGAACTGGATCTGGAAAATTACGAAGAATACTATAACTATGCCGAGCGCAAGGGCTATTCCGGCACGGCCATCTTTACAAAGAAAAAGCCGCTTTCCGTCACGTACGGCATCGGTATTCCCGAACACGACCAAGAAGGGCGCGTGATCACGATGGCGTTTGAATCCTTCATTCTGGTGACCTGCTACACGCCAAATTCCAAACGTGGTTTGGAACGACTCGACTATCGCCAAGTGTGGGAGGATGCCTTCCTGGCCTATTTGAAAAAATTGGAAGAGGATAAACCGGTTGTCGTCTGCGGGGATCTGAACGTCGCGCACAACGATATCGATCTGGCAAATCCCGCCTCCAATCATAAGAACGCCGGCTTTACCGATGAGGAACGCGCCAAGTTCAATCAGCTTCTGGATAACGGCTTCATTGATACCTTCCGCTACTTCCATCCGGATGAAACGGAGGCCTACACCTGGTGGTCCAACTTTGCTAATTCACGTGCTCGTAACATTGGTTGGCGCATCGACTATTTCCTAGCTTCCGAAGCCTTAAAGCCACGCCTGATCTCCGCTGCCATTCATGCGGACGTCATGGGGTCCGATCATTGCCCGGTGGAATTGCAACTCGAAGCCTAAAAAAAACAGCCTGTCGATCCGATGACCGACAGGCTGTTTTTATTATGCAAGGTTAACGTGACGACAAGATTCCTTTACCGACCGAATTAACGCCACCCAAAATGGTGACGCTGTCCAGACGGGAGATCTGTTGCTGCACCGCATCTGTTAGATTCGCCTTTGTCGTCAGAAGAATGGGTGCGGACCATTGCTGTGCGAGCGGTGCCGCAACCAACGCATCCGAGAATTTTTCACCGCTGACAAGAATACCGCGTTTTGTCTGTGGGAACAGCTTCGCAACGACGGCGGAAAGCTCATAGCGATTTGCTGCGCTAATGCGCTTGACTTTACTGCTCACAAGTTGCCCCAAGGCGTTTTCAGCCGCCGTAGAAACGGAGTTCTTGCCACCTACCACATACATCGACAGATACGTCCCATTCTTTTGCAGTTGGCGAGCGACGGACTCCGGCACGGCATTCTTACTGATCAGGGCAATTTGTGCATGATAGCGCTGTGCCAGTGGCGATGCCATCAGCGCATCGGAGAACAGCGTGCCGTTCACGGCGATGGTGCCACCCTTTGGATTCGAGAGAGTCTTTGCATTGACTTCATAGCGATCTTTTCCGTCGATACGCTTTACTTTTGCGGCAGGCACAGCTTGGTGCAATGCACTTTCTACAGCGGAACTGACTGAGTTCTTCCCGCCCAAAATAATAATCTTTGACGGAGATAGCGTCTTCAGGCAATTTCTAGTTGCTTCCGGTAATTTTGTACTCGTCGTATACAGAATCGGCATTTTACCTGCCGAAAGATTGGTCGCACTCATGGCGTCGCCAAAGGCGGCGTTATTCACTACCAATACGGTCTCCGCCTTTGCGAAATATTTCCTAGCCACCAACGCGGCCACTTCTTCACGATTCGAACCGGAGAGACGAGAAACTTTCGGTTGCGGCTTTTCATCCTTTTCAGAGGGTTTTGAAATCGATGTATCCGCCTGTACCGTCGCAGCGCCGGACACTTTCGCGTTGCCAACCTGTGCGGTTAAGTTGACTTTTCCTGTTGTCGCAAAGGTGACCTTGCTGCCGTCCACGCGGCAAGCATTGGCTGGCGATGTACTCCACTTAGCTCCATTCATAATCGCCAGGTTGATCCATTCACTATCGTTCGTCGTCGTATTGTCTACCATGTGGACACTGCCGCTTAACGTGAAGTCAACCGCTTTGTTTTGCGCAGCCTTGGCCGGCACGTTTAACTTTAAGTTGCGTACACGCGATCCTTCCACCTCCACGAGCACTTCCTTCGGCAACGTCGGCAAGGTTATAGCATTTTCCGTATTATTACGTGAAAATTCCATCGCAACAAAGTAATAGTCGATGGCCGGAGAATAGAAGGCTGCCGCACCAACGGACTTAAACTCTGCGTCAATCATGGTCGTGTAATGGCCTATCATCTTCGGATAATTGTTCAAGTCTGCTTTTGTACGAAGGGCCTCCAGATAATCCGCCTTTTCTTCATAGAACTGCGCAATGCTTCGTGCAAAGCCCGATCCGTTCTTAGCCACATTCTCCGCATGGTTTTCCGTCCCGTTCGAGGCGGTCAGAAAAGGAGTGCGACTGCCATTCGGACGACTGTGTGCCCACTCAAGCGTGAGCTCTGCCGCACGTTGACGAGCAATCTCTTCCAACCCGTCAGACCAAGCCAACGGTACATAAGGTTCGGTTAATCTTTCCTTCACCGCTTCTTGGCGAATGGCATTCACCGCTTTCAAAATGGCTGTCTTGTCCGGTACTTCATAGCGACCCGTTATCTTCACCGATACATTGCCAGCCCGTGGCGCCGGCGCCGCCTCTGCACTCGAGAATGCACCGGCTAAAAACCAGCCTAGTATTCCAACCAGGCATAAAAGCAATACTCGACCTTTTTTCCGCTTCCATATGTACATGTTTTTCCTCCTATGTGTTCTTCCCGATGGCCGATGTTTATTTCTGCCGGTTATCGTTCGATAAAAATGGTTTTTAAGCTTCCTCGCACATCCAGGAGAAGGCTGGCGCCGTTATCCGCCACGACGTGATGGCTGAGTGAGCGATCGCCGAAGACCCAGCATACACAGGCAGCGATGACATTAAAATGGGATACAACCAAAACTTGGGAATCACAGACCGGTCGGAGGCGAAATCCTTCGATCGGAGGATGGCCCTTGCGTTCTTGTTCGGTCAGCTCGTCCAGGAAATTCCACACGCGATCACAGAGATCGTCAAAGCTTTCGCCTTCGGGAATGCGATAGCCCATGGGATCTGCCAGATAATTGGCATAAACCTCAGGGAATTTCTCTTGACATTCCAGGCGAGTGTGGCCGGTGAAGATGCCGAAATTGCGCTCTCGTACGCGCGGCTCTAAGATCGGGTCGTAAAAGCCCAGTATCTTGGCCGTTTTGAGCGTTCGTGCATAGTCGGAAGCATACACTCGTTCAAAGGGAACGGATTTCAATTTCTTTTTTACGCTGCGAAGTTGTCGAGCCGCTTCCGGAGCAAGCCGTGTTTCCGGTTCACTGTAGGTCATACTTTTGTTCGATTCGCTTATACCATGCCGTATCACATAAATTCTCATCAGCGATCCATCCTCTTCCAGTTTACATTGGCGCGCCACAAGAAAAAGGCAATTTCCGCTGTCAATGCAAGAAAAGCGACGATCGGAATGCCACTAAGCGTCAGTCCGGCAGGCCCTTCTGGCCCGTAAAAATAGCTCATTGATCCAATTAACCCGTAAAAGGTTGATGGCGCCTCGCGATGAATAATTTGTAAGGTATTCGCCTCCCAATAGTAGGGAAACCATGCACTGAGATGCGTCACCAGTATCGCCGTTATCAGCAAACAGAGAAGGATACCGGCCAAGCGAACGGCAAACTTTCCAAACTTTAATCGTCCGTATGCAAAGAGGCGCTCTGTCCACCCCAGTACCCAAAATAAAAGTACAAGTACCAACGTCCAGCGAAGAACAAAGAGCAATACACCGATGGCGGGGCGGCCCATCAGAAACAGAAAAGGAACATTAAATGTCGCAGCATGTTCCGTAAGGCTGGCGATATCTTGGCTAAAAGTATCCATGCCGCTGCCCTCCAGCGGAAAAAAAGCGATCAAAAAGCGTAGTGCAATGAAGGTCAGGCCATACGAAACGATGAAATTCAACCACTTGGCTACCATCATTTTCCAAGGTGCTAAAGGCGTAAGAAATGTCAGTATGCCATCGGCATTGGTGAGTTCCCGCTTTACATTCAAAATAACGTAAACGACCGCTGCCATGCCCAAGCCTATCCCTAAGATAAAAGGCAGGATAATCCCCATCGTCAGATATAGCTTATGCTGAATCATCAGGCGCACGATAAAGTAATACAGTGTCGCTGCCATGAAAAACGTCAAAAAGAACGGAACGCTTCTTTTCCATTCGTAAACGAAGCGCTTTAGCATCTTATACCTCCCAGTCCAGATGATCCTCGACCAAAATCAGAGAAAAAACCCATTGCAGGATGGTTAAAAGAAACATGCCGGCTAGTACCGCCACAGACCAGACCGATCTACCTTCTTCCGAGACTTGCAGACCGCTCATCCAAAAATTTTGCATGATATAGGTTGCCGGACGGGTATTGACAAGCGTTCCCTGCAGCACGTCCAGATACCAGGGAAAACGCAGCATTACATTATTTGCCACCCATATCCAAAAACAGCAGAGGCCGATCGTACAAAAGAAAGCAAACACGCGCCCAACGACCGTCGGCACCTTGCCCGCCAAGTGGAATCTTTGTCCGAAGCGATGTAATAACAGCTGTAGTGCCATCACCAAGGTAATGAGAAAGAGCAGTTCGAGAAGAGCTACCGGCAAGTGCAAGAGCAACAGTTGCGGAGAAAAGGCTGTTAATCCTTGGCGCACGGCTTGCAGCGAATGCGTTTGCAAAAATTCACGTAGCAGTTCCAGCAAAACGCTTGAAATCATATAGAGAACGGCACTGAGCAACAAACTGCACACGACGGCAAGGAGCGATTTCCGTTCCGATTGCGGCAACAAATGCCCAAACGCATCCTCCGTTATGGTAGGTATCGCACGAAATAACTCTCGCAAAAAGCCGACCACCAGATGAAGCTGTGCCAATAAGGCGCCGACAGAGCGTACGAGATCGGCATCCCATTCTTTAACATAGCATGCCAGAACTTGCGATACGACCAGCACAAGAAGTGCGGATAACAGAATGCCCATACGGGCGTTTCGCGTTTCTCGCCGAAGAAGCGAAAAATAGTATTTCATGGTCGCCTCCTATCCGAAAATCGTTCGATACACGGCATCCAGATCGGCGTTTTCTTCCTGGCGAATGGCTTCCGCCGCGCCGTAACGTACGATACTGCCTTCTTTGAGGAAGCAGACCTCGTCAAAGATGCGCTCCAAATCGCGCACCTGATGCGTCGTAATGAGCATGGTGGCCTCATCGCCGAGGGCTTCGATCAGGATATCCAACACTTCGTCGCGCACAATGGGATCCACGCCGCCAAGGGGCTCGTCCAACAAATACAAGCGCGCCCGACGACTCATGGCCAGAGAAACAGCCAGACGATCCCGATAGCCCTTCGACATTTTGGAAATTTTCGTATGCTTCGGCAGCGCCAATCGCTCCGCTAACGCATCAAAACGCTCCCGATCAAAATCCATAAAAAAGGTTTCAAAATAGTGGCGCGCCCGCTCGACGGTCATATCATCGCTGAGAAACAGCGTATCCGGCAAATAAGAAACGAGCGCTTTTGTCTCCGTGCCGGGTTCCATGCCATCAATTTCCACGCGACCACCCGATTTATGCGCAAGGCCTGCTAATATGCGCAGCAAGGTCGTCTTTCCCGAGCCATTCGGGCCCAAGAGTCCCAGCACGTGGCCATTCAACAAGGCTAAATTAATATCCTGCAAGACCGTTTGTCCGGCAATCTTTTTCGAGAGATGGGAAATCAATACGACCGGTTCGCCTTCGCCTTCCGGGAGGCCATCCTCCGGCGCCTCTTCTGACGGCGCCTCTTCCGCCAGCACCTCTTCCGATTGAACCATTTCCGGACTTTCGGCTTGGATCGGACCGTCCTCCGGTATCGCTTCGTCATCCACCACCGGCAACGGTGCCGTATCCTCAGCAATGTTTTCAGCGGTGTTTTCTGCGGATTCCTCCGTCGGCACGCTAAGCCAGTCTGAGGTCGGCGTTTCGACCGTTTCTGCTACCGGTTCTTCCTCAACCGGATCGGGTTCCGCGCCGCGCAATAACTCCGAAACGGGAACAACACGTTTGTCTTCACTCATGCTCTCTTCCCCCTGTCTTCTTTTCTTATGACCGCTATGCTCTTTTTTATGCTTATCCTTGTGCCCCATCATAGCCTCCCGCCATCAAGATCAGCCCGACAATCCGATCATCTGCCAGATGAAATTCGCGGGCACGGCGAAACAGTTCGGTTGCTTCTTGCAAAACCAGGGCTTCTCGTAAACGACGGCGCGCTTCCGGATCGGTAATCAGAACCAAAACACCTTGTTGCTCTTCAAGGACTTGTCGTTGTTTTAGCAACAGCAGAGCGCGCTCAATCGTGCTCTTCGTCGTCCGATAACGCTTCATCAAAAGATTGACCTCCGGAAGAGACACCTCCCCGCCGTGATCCTCGCGCAGCAATTCTTCTTCCATTTGTTTTGCTATCCGTTCATACAGTGTCGCGACCATCGGGCCTCCTCTTTCTTATGGGCATGTTAGGGATGCAAGCGTTGCTGCCTTTTTCCCTCAACAAACGGTATCGTCTTGATTACAAAAGGCGCGCATCGGACAAACTTGACAGAACGAAGCATCGCTCGTATGAGCAGAAAAAGCACCGCTTTCAATGGCTTCTATCGTTTTCGTCACTTCCGCCTGAAAAGCTATTCTTTCCTCGAAGGAAAAAGCAAAACGATCCATGGGTTGCTCACGTTCGCTCTCGGCGGTGTAATAGAGAATCTGGGACTCTTTTATGGATACATCGCTTTTGTCGTCTTTGTCTTCCTGTTTGGTTTCATCGCCATCGCCGATAAGGCAGCGATAAAACCGCAGCTGATCGCGATAGACCGCTTGCCCGGTGGCAGCGGGACGCGCCGTTTTGAAATCCACGAGCATCTTTCCGCCGTCCAGTGCCAAGTCAATGGTGCCTTCCCACAGATAGCCGTCTCGTATAGCGTGCAGATTCCATTCTGCAGCATATAGGCGATGCGGCGGGAACGGCTCTGCCGCACAGAAAGCCGCTACTTCCTCTTGTGCGCGTCGAATGCTGTCCGGTGTTAATAGCGCTCCGGAGCGACGAAATCCTTCTCCCACCCATTGTACCATGGTACGCGTGTCCTCCGGGGATGGAGCATGGCCTGTTTTTTTGAGATACGCCACCGTGCGCGCCAGACACGCATGCACCAAAGTGCCGTAATCTGCCGCCTTTGTGCGCGGCGTGGGGAAACCCATCTTGCGCAAGAAAAAATATTGGCGCGGACACTGACGATAGCGGGCAATATCGCTCGTAAAGGCATAGGGTGTTTTTTCCGGCAACACCTTCTTCGTCGGAAAGGTTAACGCCTCAAGATCCTTGGCTGTGAGTGCCGAATCATCCGCCCCGGCGCGGATGCCCGTTTCGACCAACAGGCTCTCTGCCCTTGTGCGCGCAGTATACATAAGCCGCACCTCGTCCATTGCTGCAGCGGTTTCTTCGGGCAACTCTGAGCCAGACGCCCCCGCTCGCTTTAAGACAGCAACCCCACGCCGGGAAACGTAGGCGCGTCGCTTCGGCGAATGCACCAAAAACACCGCCGCATATTCCAATCCCTTGGATTGATGGATGGTTAAGAGCGGTAAATGCCCTGTCGGCACGTCTTCACTTTCTTCCGGCGATGCAGGCAGTCGTGCCTCCTCAATGGCGGGCAGAATCTCCGTAAATAAGAATGCCGCCTGTGCCACAATATTTTCCTTGGTCCATCGCGTATCTCCCGCCTCGGCCAAGGTCAACATCTCCTCCACGACAGTCATAAAATGCCGCAGTGCTGCCGTATGCTCAAGAGCTGGAGGTTTTCCCTGCAACGCCTCTTCTAGGGAGCGATGCAACGGATCTACGCCGAAAAAGCGATAACAAAGTTCCCCAAACGTGACGCTTCCCTCATGCAATGTGCGACGAAATTCCTCCGCCACACGCTCACACGCTGAAAAAGCGGTTTTCGGGATGTCATTAGCATAAGAAACGAAGATGTCCAAATCATGACGCTGCACGGTTCCGTCTTTAAGCGCTTGGGCAAGATAGGGGCGAAACGCCAACGTGATACAGCCCATCAGTCGGCGCACATCGCGATCCGCCAACAGCGTACCGCCGCGCGGCATATGTGTCGGTACGCCCTGTTCCCGCAATGCTTTAGCCAGAACCAGCATGGATGCAGACCGCACGGAAAAGGACAGAACCGCCATGCGCTCATAGGGCACGCCCTTCTCATGCACCGCACGAATGGATGTGGCCAGACGCTTCGCCCAAAGCTCTACATCGCCACAAAAAAGCTGCTGTAGCGCACTTTCTTCCGACAGTGACGCGTCCGCCGGCACTAAATTCTTCTCCAGTCGGTACACGACGTCATCCCTGCCCGCCTTCAACTGCTCCACTTCCTGCCTTAGCCGTTGCTCGGCAAGTCGTAAAATCACACCATCGCTGCGATAATTTTCCTGCAACGAAATGACCGTCGCACCTTCATAGCGATGGGTGAAGTCCAGCAAATTACGGACGCTGGCGCCCCGAAAGCGATACAAGCTCTGATCGTCATCTCCAACGACACACAAATTGCCGCTCTTCGCCTGCAATAAACGCAAAATCCGCTCCTGAATGGGATTGGTATCCTGATACTCATCCACCATCAGATAGCGACATTTTTCCTGCTCTTCGGCAAGAACAGCGGCGTCACTTCCCAGAAGCAATGCCGTACTAAAAAGCATTTCACTGAAATCTAACCGATTCTTCTCTTTCAAAATTCGGCGATAGCCTTGCAGCATGGCCACCGCCGCCCGTGTCGGTGCATCCTGTCCCCGTAAATCGGCAAAGCCTTCCCGCAGCCGATCCAAAAACGAGCCCAATGTCCGCAAGGCATGCCCATCCTTGGTCAGCGACAGCCGCAGCGTCTCCACATTTGGAATCGCTTGAAAGACATCCAGATGCGATGCTAACAGCATCCGCCTTCCCATTTCATCCAGTGGTGCCCACCCCGGAGCAAAGCCCACGCGATCCGCATAGCGCTCCAGCAAATCCCCCGCCAATTGGTGGAAATTGCCGACATGAATCTCTCGTGCCGCCTCCTCGCGATGCGCCCCCTGCAAGAGTTGACTCAAGCGCGTCACCAGCTCCCGTGTTGCCTTTCGCGTAAATGTCGTCACCGTAATGCCGGCCGGATCCACCTGTTTTTCCACAATCAAATACGCCACGCGCTGCACGAGAGTCATGGTCTTCCCTGCACCGGGACCTGCCAAGATTAGCACTGGTCCTTCCGTGGTCTCGATGGCTTTTTTCTGTTGGGCATTCGGTTGAAACATGCGCACCGCCTTTCCTTCCTTTATTCTATCAAATCGACGGATGGCGGCGGGCGGGTTTTCGTGCGTTTTGAAGAAATAAAGCATGTGACGTGGCAGTCCTCATGGCGCAGAAAATAGGATAAAGTATCGTTACAGTTATTGTTCAAGTCCGTGCACAGATGGTATACTTCTTCTCAGTGAAGCGATGCAACACGGGTTCAATACCGCCGTGGCATCGCTAAAAAATGGAATTTCGTCACGAAGAGTGACATATCCTTTAGAAAGGAATTTAGTATGCAAGAGCCGGAAAATCAACAGCCGTCGTCTGAAACGAAAGCCTCTCACGCGGAAGAGGAGAAGCAACCCATTCATATGCACGCAGCGGAGCGTGCACAGCATCGTCGCCAAAAAAGAGAGCGACGCATGATCGGGTGGATTCTCATCCTATTATTGTTTTGTACCGTAGCGTTTTTCTTGTTAACATCACTTGTGAAACATTTCATGCCCAAAAAAGGGACGGTAACGCCGCCAGCTTCTTCCATGGTGACTACACAGAGTTCTGTGCAAGAGAGCCATGCCAAAGAAGCCGTCTCTAACGACTCCGCACCATCCGAAAGTAAGGTAGTATCGGACAAGAGTGAAGAAAGCATTGCTGAGGCGGGTACGGGTATTTTTGCCGGAACGGCACAGCCGAAAGCCAACACCGGCGACGCTGTCCAAGATGCGAAAGGGAAAGGCAATAACCACAATACCGCTGCCAATGTGTATGCCTACAACACCACGGATGTGAAAGAAGCCATGTATCATGGCAAAAAGATTTTTGATCATCGCCTGGCGTTTTTGACCTTTGATGATGGTGTGGATTCCAACTCAACGCCATTGCTACTGGATACGTTAAAGGAACTGGGCGTACCGGCTACGTTCTTTATGGTCGGAAAGTCGTTCACACCTAACCATAAGGCTTTGCTGGAGCGAACCATGGCAGAAGGGCATGCGCTGGCGCTACATTCGTTCGATCACATCTATGAAAAGCTCTATCCCGGTCGCCATGGCAATGCCAAGGAAATTTTTGGGCAATATAAAAAATGTATGGATGCCCTGCACGAGCTTTTGGGTGACTCGGTCAATCCTAAAGTCTGGCGCTATCCGGGTGGCCATATGTCGTGGAAGGATCTGGACGAAGGGGACAATTTGTTGGCAAAGGAAGGCGTGCAATGGATTGATTGGAACTGCCTAAATGGCGATGCAGAAGGCAGAAAATCGCCAACTTCTACGCAGGCACAAGTTTCCCGCATTATTGAGTCTTGGGGAGAATATGGCAAGCCACAAGTCATCACCATTCTGATGCATGACACGGGCGCTAAGACGCTGACGCGAAATTCGGTGCCGGCCATCGTGAAAGCACTCCGTGCGGAAGGATTCTCTTTCGGCGTGCTGGAATAGGTAAAGTAATAAAAAAGCGGAAGGCGGCCTGTCAGGCCGCCTTTTTTTGCTGTCCGCGATATCGCTATCCGATTTAGAAAAGGGTTTTCTATTTTCTCCATGCTTTTTTAACGCTTGAATTCGTTATATAATGAAGTCGAAGGATTAGATCCCGGCAAACGTACATCTTTCGCCATGGGAGAAAGGGGGGCCTTTAATTTTTCGGGCAGGAAAGGAGGAATTTCGTTTTTCCCCGTAGCCTTCGGAACATTTCAGGAGAGAGGAGGATAGTATGGTCAGTTTTATTATTTGTTTCTTGTTACTGGTCGGAGCTTTCTTTACATATGGTAAAGTCACCGAGAACACATTTGCTCCCGATGATCGTGAAACGCCGGCTATTCGTCTCAACGATGGTGTGGATTACGTCGTTCTGCCGCAATGGAAATTATTCCTCGTTCAATTGTTGAATATTGCAGGGCTAGGCCCGATCTTCGGCGCACTGCAAGGCGCTCTCTGGGGACCCATTGTATTCTTATGGATCACCTTTGGTACGATCTTTGCCGGCGGTGTGCACGACTTTTTCTCCGGCATGATGTCGGCGCGTCATGATGGTGCGTCCATTACAGAAGTCTGCGGTATCTATCTTGGCCCTGTGATGCGTAATATCATGCGTATCTTCAGCGTCGTCCTGCTCGTAATGACCGGCACCGTATTTGCTGTCGGTCCTGCCGGTTTGATCGTTAAATTGTTGCAAGAAGGCGGCATCACCGGGGTGATTGCCAGCACCGAATTCTGGCTTTGGCTCATCTTAGCGTATTATTTCATTGCTACCTTTATGTCTATCGATAAGATTATCGGTCGTATTTACCCGATCTTCGGCATCTGTCTGATTGTAATGGCCATCGGTGTCATCATCGGTATCTATACGAATCCGAATTTTACCATTCCCGAAATTTGGGATCACTTTACCAATATGCATCCGAAGGCAACGCCGGTATGGAGCGTTATGTTCATCACCGTCGCCTGCGGCGCGATTTCCGGTTTCCATTCCACGCAATCGCCGTTGATGGCGCGTTGCATGAAATCCGAACATCAGGGCCGTTTCGTCTTCTACGGCGCCATGGTTACTGAAGGTATCATCGCTCTGATTTGGGCTGCTGCCGGTTGCTCGCTGTATCAGGTTACCGGCGGACTCAGCACGGGTCTGGCTAAAATCCTGACGAACGGTCAATCCGCCGCCATCTATGACGTCTGCATTAAGACCATGGGCAAAGTAGGCGTATCCCTTGCGATGATCGGTGTTATTGTTTGCCCGATCACTTCCGGCGATACTTCCTTCCGTAGCGCTCGTTTAGTCTTGGCCGACTGGTTCAAGATGGATCAGGTCAACATGAAGAATCGTCTGTATCTCTGCGTTCCTCTGCTGGGCCTTGGTGCTATTGTTGCCCATCTGGACTACATCGTCGTTTGGCGTTACTTCAGCTGGACCAACCAGACATTGGCTATGATCGTGTTGTGGACCGCAGCCATGTATCTCTTTAAGCATCAGAAGAATTATTGGCTCTGCGCGGTTCCGGCCACCTTTATGAGTGCCGTTTCCATGACCTATTTCTTCTATGCCAAAGAATGCTTGAATTTAGGTACTGGCATCGCGTATCCTGTCGGTATCGTCCTTGCCGCCTGCTTCTTGGGCTTGTTCCTCTATGCAACTAAGAAGGCAACGCCCGATACACCGAATGTCGCGGCATAATAAAGAGTCAAAAGAGGCGGGGTCGGGTCTGAAACCGACCCCGTTTTTTTAACAAAGGAGGCACTATGCTTTTTGAACCCAAAGCATTAAGCACGACAACGCTCCCTAAAGAGGAGCTTGAAAACGATCTGCGAAACGCGAAACGCTTCGGCCCCTGTGCTATCGGTGATAAGGCCCTCTACTTGGGGCGCTATCTGCGCGATCGCAGTCTCTACGTTCCTGTTTCCTCCGTGCATCGTGCTTTCAAACGCGTAGCCATGAGCCGCGGCGGCTTCAATCGCAAAGGTCTCTTTGCCACACTCCCCTATCTTGTGGTGCTCTTCGACGATGGCAAGGAACGCTCCTGCCTGTTCAAAAAAGAGGAGGATGTGGATCTTTTCCTTCTCGAAATGAAACAGCGCCATCCGGCTATTAAGCGCCACAGTAAAGAAGCGGAAAAGCTATTAAAAGAGAGACGCTATCGCCTCGAAGAAAAGAAACGAAAATTGGAACAGGTGAAAGGCCTGGCCGTCATCCACACATTGGATGAAAGCATTGCATTGCTGGAAAAGACACCACGCCTCTCGATTGAACTAAGCGCCGCCGCCAAGCAGAAACGCATGCATGATATGAGTAACCCTGCCTATAAATGGGTGGCGCTGGCCATCACCATCATGGGTGTGCTCGCCGCACTCTATGGCGCCTATCAATTCCTGCATGGTGCAAGCTTCAGTATTTTCTTCATGCTCTTCGGCTTCGGGGCCATCTTTCTCTTTTCGGGCGCCCACGTGCTCCCGACTTCCGAGAATAACCGCACCGCCATTCTGCGCCGTTTCACGAATAGCATCGATACCATGGAAAAGGCACTCGCCGATACGCCCGACTTCCCGGTTCCCGCGCGCTATGCGCATCCGACCGTTTTGCAATGGATGGAACAGATCATTGCCGATCAGCGTGCTGACACCGCCGCTGAAGCGCTGGAACAGCTGAAAAAGGATCTTAAAGCCTTAAATGCTGACGTGGAAGTTGATCCGGAAGAATTTGAAGATATTATCACCATAAAACCGCTTTTCTTGGTGCATCATTACGAATGAGAAGGGACTAACCCAAAAAACAGGATTTTTACGCAACAAGAAGAACAAACGTAAAGATAGTGAGAAAAGCACGGTAGCGAGTAACGCGTAATACCGTGCTTTTTAAATGTAGCAATGAAACACGGTAGGCTTTTTCCCTGGAATACAGTACAAAATTGGCATACTCGTAAAAGTACTGTACTTATTTCGCTCGAAATACAGTACTTTATTAAAATCTAGCAATTTACACTGTAGTTTTCTCTCCCTAATTACAGTGCAAAACTAATATTTCGACAAAAACACTGTATCTTGCCGCATTTTTTTACAGTACAAATCTCGCAAATTCAAAAAAGCACTGTATTTCACCGCATTTTTCTACAGTATAAATCTCGCAAATTCCGAAAAGCACTGTATTTCACCGTTTTTTTCTACAGTACAAATCTCGCAAATTCCGAAAAGCACTGTAGCGCCCCTCCCTTAAGCGGTTGCACTGCTTTTCATGCCCACGCTTGCGTTTGCCTTGCCATTTTTTATAAAACTGTCTACAATAGTCTGACAGTGTTTCTTGGCACCCACTTTAAAAATCAAGATGGTGTCTTTCCGACACCTTTTATGTTGCCACGAACACTCCAATTTCTAAGGAGGTTCTCATGAACAAATCAGTATCGTTAAAGTCTCTTTTTTCTACGAAAACACTAGCAAGACAAGGCGTCATCGCGGCCGTCTATGTGATCTTCACATTGTCGGGATTCGGCGTCAGCTACGGTCCCGTACAATTTCGCTATTCAGAAGTCATGAACTGGCTGGCGTTTCTGGATCCTAAAAATGTGATCGGTTTGACCATCGGCTGTCTGATTTCCAATATCTGGAGCCCGTTTGGCGCCATCGATATGGTGGTTGGCACGCTGGGCACATTGTTGGCGACGGCATGCATGGCCAAAGTATCTTCCAAATGGGTGGCCGGACTGTTCCCATCGCTATTTTCCTTCTTATACAGTGGCGAAGCACTCTTCCTGGGAGAAATTACAACGGATCTTTTCCCAATCGTTACCGGACAAATCATGTTGTCCGAATTCATCATTACCTATATTATCGGCCTTCCGGTGATGTATTTCCTCACGCGTAACAAAGCGGTACACAATACTTTGCTGGATGCAAGCACCCTCCCCACGAAGGAAAACCTGACAGGAAAAAAGGAATTCCTGTTTTAAGGAATTCCTCTTCAAATCATAATTGGGGATCGGAAAATCATATCTCAGCGGAAGGCACCCTTTTTGGGGCGATCTTCCCTCTCTAACGAGGCTCTACCACAAAAGTCGGAGCAGTGTAATAGTCACGCAATCCGGAAATGATGTGGGCTTGGCCGATGCGCACATAGCAACCGCTGAACGCTTCGTCAAAGAGAAAACAACCTAACACATGACCAAAGGGCTCCACCATAAAGGGAGAATCCGCCATCTTCGAGCGATCTTCCCGGGACAGGAGCTCTTTTATTGCGCCTTGAAGCGGATATGACGTGCCACATTTGGCATCGCTCTTTAACACCAAAAACGGTGTGGGCGATACGTCCACGTAATCCTGATAGATGTACTGATCCAGCGGCAGCGCCTGAATCTGTTCTTTCCATGCCGCATGGCTATAATCCCGCCCCACAAGAATGCCTTGGGAAGCATACGAATTGTAAGGCTTTAATATATAGCGATCTTTATTTTGCAATGCTTCCTCCACGTCCTGTGACGTGGCAAGTTCCTTCGTAAAGGGCACGTGTTCCTGAATAAAGGCCCATTCCTCCGGCGTTACAATCGCCTTTGTTTGTGGATCGTGCATCATGGAGAAAGTCGTCTTCGCATGCATGACTTGCGAACGGAACGAACCGAAGGACAGAAACGCGCCGTCGCGATACGCTGCTTCAAAATCACGCGCTTCCTCACGAACGCCGGCAAAATCCGAAGTCACCATACGGCGATAGACGAGATCCACCGGAGCTTCCTTGCCGGTTTCTGCATCGCTGCCCCAGAGCTTACCATCGCGATAATGCATCCGGCGCACATCGCAAACCATGGCTTCCACGCCGGCTGCCGTAAAGCGATCGCGATACACCTGAAACTCTATGCCGGTTCCTTTATCCAATAAATCGACGATGGCGACGGATCGAGCCTCGCGACCCCGAATGCTGCGATAGCGTGCTAAAAATTTTGCCACTAAGCTATCGAACAGTTCAAAGCGGGAAATCTTCCATTGATCACGCATATCTTGAAAAATCAGACTGTCTTCCAGCAAATTCCCCAGCACGCGATCCTCATTCATGGCAGAAGAGCCGTCCGTGTTGAGTTCGCAGAAGCGATATTCCCCATTGCCATTGTAAAAAATATCGTAGCGACCCACGGGCACGGGAATGTCATAGCCCGGATCAAGCAAAATCAGTTCTTCTATGGTCGGGTCAAAATGAAAGCCCCGGCGATAGGCCGGATTTTTAACGTAGGCATCGGTCATTTTACGTCCGATGGAAACCATAGTTTCTATCATCGTGCGAAACACGGCAACATCTGCCGGCGTCAGGAAGAATCCCTGATAGGTCATGGGCACAATGGTCCCGTGATAGAGGCGGCGTTCTTCCCGACTGGAAGAAATGCGATGATCGGCATCGCCGGCATAGCGCATGGGATCCGTCAACACCCGATGAATATATTCTTTTGTAAACTCAGGATAAAACATGACGTGCTTCCCATTTTCTCAATGCTTTGGTCCAGCCTTCCTTTGCGACGTTGCGCGCAAGGACACTGCGCGGCGTATCCAGATTCTTCCACAAGATCTCCAGAGGATCCAGCAATTTCCCCTCTTGCACGGACAAGCCTTCGCGTGCCATCGCCAGTAAGCCCAGACCCCAGTTCACAAAATAATCCGAATGATAGTAGCCCTGAATGCCGTTATCGCGACCAGAGTTCTTGCCGCGCTCGACCCAATCCACTTGCATGGGTGTAAACATATCCTGCAAACGGCGCATATTATTCATGTTGTACAAAAGCCCCTTCAGCAGCGCTGCAGCGCCAAAAGCCCACGGAGCGGGGACGGAATCCATCATGCGAATTTCCAAAATTTTCTTGGCGCGAATATCCGGAAACACGATGGACATACCGTGTTTCACCAAACATTGGGCTTCCTCTTCTGTTTCTGTTTCGTCGAGGATGTCGGACAGCGTCCGATCCCCCGTCGCCTTGATGGCATCGCCACAGGGAACAAAGATCGGCGGTGCGGAAAGCACCCAATCAGCATAGCTTTCGACGCTGAAATCCGGATCAAAGACTGTCGGCGGAATGCCCGTACGCACCGGATCCGTATGACGCCAAATTTCCTGCCGTGCATTAAATTTTTCAAGCGCTTTACCTTCTCGCTGCGGGGCGGAATCAAACAAGGTATAAAAAATCGGAGAAAGCGCTGCAAGCACCCGATACTTGCTGACAAAGTCGGCGTCGCTGCCGACATCCACCGAAACCTGAAATGCCGCGCTTTGTCGCATCATCGCTCGCGCCAAGTTGCCTTTTTGACTCATATGCGCATCCATGAGTTCATAGCGATGCTTCGGCAGCAAAGGAATGGCATCAATGGGAGTAAAGGGGTCAACGCCCACCGTGACCAGCACATAGCCCATCGGATCCAAGATTTCATACAAAGCATCTAACATCTCTTGATAGCGATGGAGCAAAATGCGCAGGGATTCGCTTGGCGCGAGAGAAGTTTCCAACTGTGCGCCGGGTTCCAGCGTAATGCTGTTTCCCAATTTCTCCAGACCGATCAAATGGCCTTCATCATAGATGGGCGTCCAGTCCGCATGGCGACGCAAAAACGTCTCCAAAATCCCTTCCACGCCTTTTTCGCCGGGATACATCACGCGCTTCATGCTTTCGCGTTCCATCACAAAATGCTCAATTTCCGGCCCCGCCTGCCATCGGATACGGTCCGTATAACCGCCTCGTATCACATTGGTGATAAGGCGTCTTTTTTCTTCAACTGTCCATCGCTTTCCCATGGTTACCACCTTTCCGGATTGAATCTTTACCGCAGTTGCTGTTGCATCGCTGTGCTTCCCATTGCTACAAAGCCTCAACACATACCCCCAAAAGCAAAATAGGGTATAATCGAGGAGAAACGCACGAAAGGACGTGTTATGTCTTCTTTAATTACGATTCAATATCTGTACAACAGCGGATTTACCATCTCTTACAAGGACACCTTCCTCGTTATCGATTACTGGAAGGGCGATCTGGTATTACCAACGGATAAAAAGATCCTTTTTATAGTTACCCATGCGCACACGGATCACTACAATCCTGCCATTTTCACGATGCCGGGAACCGAAAATGCCCGTTATGTGCTTTCGAACGACGTCGAACGCATCGAAAAAGAAGGAAAATGTCTGGTGCTGAGCCGTTCGACGGCACAAACCCGCATTCGAAAGATCGTCTACGATCCCCAGAGAACCCATCGCACCGGCCCCAATGCGGTCTTCCGTTTCGGCGATATCGATTTTCACACCTACGGATCCACGGATCAAGGTATTTCGGTTTTATTTACGTTGCATTCGGTGAATTTCTTCCACGCCGGCGATCTCAACGCTTGGAAGTGGCCCTCTTTCACGGAAGCCGAACAGAAACAGGAAGTACGCGACTATCTGCGCATTCTCGAGGAAGTTAGCTTGAATCCCATCGATATCGGATTTGGCGTGCTGGATCCGCGTCTTGGCGAAAACGCCATGCTCGGCCCTTCCTACTATTTGAAGCGATTGCATCCGCAGATTTTTATTCCGATGCACTTCCGTGACGAGCCTGAAATCAGCAATGCTTTTTACAATCGCTACCAGGACCATACGGAGTCTCGCATCCAAACCATCCAAAAATCCGGCGATAAAATCATCGTACAAGGTTAGAAACGGAGCAACCGATGCTTAAGTATTTATTCGTCGACTTTGACGGGATCCTCACCGATACCGAAACCGAAGTCTTTCACCGGATGCGTTCCTGGATCGCACAGCACACCGGTCACTCCCTCACGCTGGAGGAATACGCCCTGGCTGCCGGTTCTTGGCATGCGCATCTGGTCGACTATATGAAGAACCTGTATGGCGATCACTTTGACAGCGATGCCTTCTATCGCTTCGGGCGTACGCTGGAGGGGGAAGTTCTGGGCGCCTTGCCACTCATGCCCGGCGTACGCCGTCTCTTAGATGACGCCAAGAACCTGGGTATTCGCTGTGGCATCGTCTCCTCCAATCTGGCACGCACCATCCAACCTCGCCTTGATTTTCTGCACATTCGCAGCGATTTTTCCTTTGTTCTGACGGCCGAAGATGTGGAAACCTTGAAGCCTGCCCCGGATCTCTATTTGAAGGCACTGGATGTCTCTCAGGTCTCTCCCAAGGAAGCCCTTGTCATCGAAGATTCCAAGAACGGCATCATCGCCGCAACCGCTGCCGGACTCAAAACCCTGGCTGTTCCCTGCACGGTGACCCGCTCTTACCCCTTTACGCAGGCATGGCTAAAGGTCGATTCATTGGAAGCCATTTCGTTGGCCGAGGTCGCGGAGCGATTCGCGAAAGAATCGGCGTAGACCGAAGCGCAATAGCGATGATTCAAAAAAAAGAAGGCGGCCATCGGGCCGCCTTCTTCCTTTTTATTACTACGCCGCCAAAGGCGGCTCCTTACCGGCGCCGCCGGCGCCTTTATGAAGGATTCGCTGCACGCGCTTACTTTGCTAAACGCATGGTGTCGCGAGCGATCATGAGTTCCTCGTTGGTCGGGATGACCCATACCTGAATAGCGGAGTCTTCCGCGGAGATTTTCTTTTCCTTGGGTTTGCGCTGGCCGTTGATGGATTCGTCCAATTTGACGCCCATGATTTCAAGGCCCTTGCAGATAGCCGAACGATCGCCAGCGCCATTTTCACCGATGCCGCCGGTGAAGGTAATGGCGTCGACATGGCCGAGGTCGGCAGCATAACCGGCGACGGTTTCGCGTACGCGCGCATGGAACATATCCAGTGCCAGCTGAGCACGTTCATTGCCATCCTTCGAGGCATTTTCAAGATCGCGGAAGTCGCTCGAAACACCGGAGATGCCGGCAACGCCGGATTCCTTGTTCATGATCGTATCCACTTCTTTGGCGCTCTTACCGAGCTGATTCTGTAGGAAAGTGACAATGGCGGGATCGATATCGCCACAACGAGTACCCATCGGCACACCGGCAAGTGGGGTCTGTCCCATGGAGGTAATGTAGCTCTTGCCATTTTTGACCGCTGTCACGGAAGAACCGTTGCCGAGGTGGCAGGAGATGATATTCAGTTGATCGACAGGAATGTCCATGAGTTCGGCGGCACGCAGGGTCACAAAGTGATGGCTGGTACCGTGGAATCCGTAGCGACGAATGCCGTGCTCTTTGTAGAGTTCATACGGCAGAGCATACATGTAATTTTCTGCCGGCATGGATTGATGGAAAGAGGTGTCAAAGACAGCAACATTGGGTTTGCCGGGCAAGGCTTCCTGGGCGGCTTTGATGCCTTGCAGGTTGGCCGGATTGTGCAGCGGACTGAACGGAATATACTGTTCAATCGCAGCGATGACGGCGTCATCGATAAGGATGGAGTCGGTGAATTTTTCACCACCATGCACCACGCGATGGCCGACTGCGTCGATTTCGTTCATATCGGAAATGACACCATGTTCGGCATCGGTCAACGCTGCAAAAACGAGCTGTACGGCTTTGTTGTGATCGGGAATGGCCGTTTCCTGCGCCCATTCTGCATCGCCGACTTCCTGTTCCAGGCGAGAGCCTTCAATACCAATGCGTTCCACCAAGCCCTTGGCCATGACCTCTTCGTTATCCATGTCAAAAAGCTGGTACTTCAGCGACGAGCTGCCGCAGTTGATGACTAAAATTTTCATGTTTGCCTCCTGTCGTTCGCTACCGGATCTCCGGAATTACTTGCTTTGCCAAAGCGGAGAAGGATACACGCCTTCTTCCACCAGCTTCTTGAAGCCTGCCATCACGGGTTCCTTATCTTCATGATACGTCACGCCCATCCAGGCATCGTTCGTCTTCAAAACTTCCACTGAAAGAACCCCCTTTTGGAGGCCCAAGCCGACCGCGGTGGGCAACAACGCTTCGGATTTTAACGGATTCTTTGCAACATCCTCACGGAAGAAGCGATCCAATTCTTTTTCCATCACCTGCATGAAAGCGGGATGGAATCCCCAGAAATTCATGGAAACGACGTTTTCGCCATCCAAATGCTGCTCTACGCCATTCTCATCGATAAAGCGGGCGCCGCTGCCTTCCTTGAAAATCTTCGTACGCTCGACAATCTGCACCAGTTTGCCGTCTTCGACTTCACAAACGCCGCGAGAAACGGAACCGTGATCGGTTAAGGTGTTTTTAATTTTGAAGCCGACCATGGCGTGATGATCCTCTTTCATCTTATCCGAGGTCATAAACGCATAAATTTGGCGATAGGCTTCTTTGCCATAATAATCATCGGCGTTGATCACTGCAAAAGGTGCATCGATAACGTCTTTGGCCGCGACGATGGCATGCGTGGTTCCCCAAGGCTTCTCACGTCCTTCAGGAATCGTAAAGCCCTCGGGCACAGCCTGAATATCCTGATAAACGATGTGAATTTCCAAATTCTTCGGCAAATGAGCGGTTAAAATTTCATCAAACGCTTCGCGATTCTCTTTTTTGATCACGAAGACGAAACGCTCAAAACCTGCTTCCACCGCATCAAAGATGGAATAATCGATGATGATTTCTCCTGTCGGGCCGAGCGGATCAATCTGTTTTAAGCCACCATAGCGAGAGCCCATGCCCGCTGCCAATACCAGTAAAATTGGTTTTTTCTCCATATAGGTCCCCTTTCGACCGGCTGTAACTTTTAATGCAGCCATTTGCCTTTTATGATAGCACAAAATGCTCACCTTCCGCAGTCTAACCGTAGAGAGGAAGACATCACCATGCCCACGACAAAACGATGCAGTGCTATCCTATCGCTCAAGGAAAGCATCGCTAACAGGTTACCATCCGTCGTATCTATGCTAAAATGAGAGCAATGGAAAGGAAGTGCATATGAAACTGACACCCCAAGACAAACGCATCGTTGTAATCGGACTGCGGATCACCGCTTTTGCGATCATCCTGGCCTTTCTTTTTTATAATTTACCGATACTCTGGGAGATGTTTCTGGCCTTGTTGGGCATGATCCGGCCTTTCCTCATCGGTCTGTCCATTGCTTTTATTGTAAACATCCCGATGCGCCGTATCGAAGCGCTGATCTTGCGCCTCCCGGTAAGTCCCAAAGTAGCACGTCCCCTATCCATGCTGCTATCCTTTGCCATTATTATCGCTTTCGTCTTCATCACCTTTGCGATCATTATTCCGAATGTCATCACATCGCTGCAAATCTTTATTCGTGCGATTCCGGATGGTTTGCGAGCAGTGCGCTCGTTCATTCAAAATGCCACTTGGCTGGGATCGCTGCGCTACACCATTAACGATGCCATCAGCCAGGTGATCAATAATGTGAACAACCTGACCCTGCAGGAATTCATCAATACCTACTTCAAAGGGGTGGACCTTCAGGCGCTGATTTCGCAATTTGCACAAAACATCTTCACGCAAATTAGCTCCGTCGTGAGTATCTCTGTGTCAGCGTTGGTTTCCTTCATCTTTTCGATTTACGCAATTACAAGCAAGGAACGCCTGAGCCATCAATCGAAGAAATTTATTTACACCTTCTTCAGTGAGAAACAAGCAGATACATTGATGTACGTGTCCTATACGGCCTTCGACAGTTTCTATAACTTCTTTACCGGCCAGTTTCTGGAAGCGGTGCTGCTCGGCGTAATGAACTACGTCGGTATGAATTTGCTCGGCTTGGAATATTCGCTGATGATTTCGCTCATGACCATGATGGGCGCACTGATCCCCTTAGTTGGTGCATTCCTGGCGGGCGTGCTCGGTGCCTTCATGCTCCTGACCATTTCCCCGCTTCACGCCATCACCTACCTGGTCTATCTCACTTGCCTCCAGCAAATGGAGGGCAACATCATCTATCCTCGCGTCGTCGGTCAGCAGACGGGATTGCCCGGCATCTGGGTGCTTTTGGCCGTGCTTGTCGGCGCCGCCAGTTTCGGCATCCTCGGCATGTTCCTCTTCGTGCCGCTGGTCTCCACGTTCTACACGATTTTGATGGATTATATGGATCGCCGCATTGTCGAAAAGAATCTGAACTTAGAAAGAAAATAATGGCAACTTACTAGCGATGCCGGCCTTCGGCCGGGTGTGATACGTACGATTTAATACTGAAAAGGCGGCCCGTCGGGCCGCCTTCCTAAAGATAAAAAGCCGGCCAAAAGGCCGGCTTCTCTATGTTCCAGTATTGCCTGCGGGCAGCCGCCAGCAGAGGCATTAATGGCGTTCGTTCAATAGTTCTAAGAATGCGAGCATCTTCTCGGCTTCGTCTTTGCGCTTGGTTTGCTCCTTGAGCGCTTGCTCCGCCCACCGCTGCGCCATCTTGAAATCCGGGGCTACGCCGCGGCCTTCGATGAGGTCATAGGCTACTTCGATCATGGCATTGACATTGCCGGCATCGGCACGTTTCATGTCCGTCTGCACTTCGAGGCTGGTGGTAAGGGGAGCAAAAAAGGCTTCCACATCTTCGCCAAAGGGAGCGATGGCGTTCTTCATGACATCCAAGGCGCGCTCGTCGGTCCATGTCGAAAAGTCGGCGCTGTTTGCCTCAGAGCCTTCCGCCCTCTCACCTGCTGTACCATCGCCGTCCGTCGTCGCCAGATCGGGGGCGAGCAATTGGTCATTGGCGGTTTGGTAGAGGTGCTGCGTCATCCAAATCATATCTTCCTGGGCAGGTGTCAGATCGTAATGCCGTTCCAGAAAGACTATGGCGCCGTTGCGAGAAGTGTCACGTTCGAAGCCGGTGTAGGGCTGTTGAAAGAGGAGGAAGAACAAGGAATGAAATCCAAGGCCGGATAAATCCGGTCCTTCCTCGCCGGGCAGCAGTTGGAAAGACGGTTTCATGGGATCGTCTTCAAGGATTTGCTTAATCGTATGGCCCGCTTCCTCGAGATCCATCTCGTCTCCCATGGCGCCGCTGAGTGCACGGCTCAAAACCGGAGCCACCGCTAAAACACAGGCGTCATGAATCAATTGTGGAAAGGTGTAGGAAATCAAATCTTTCTCCTTTTACAGTTCTTTTGGGCGATGCCGTAGCCGACATTGCTAAGCCTGACCTTCGTCAGTAAGGTTTACTCCACCGTAACGCTCTTGGCCAAATTACGCGGTTTATCCACGTCAAGGCCGCGCAGAGTAGATTCGTAATAGGCTAACAGCTGCATGGGCAGAACAGACAAGCTGGTGGCCCAGAGCGGATGAATGGCGGGAATGGTGATTACTTCACCTACGTCTTCAAAACCTTCCATGCCGTCCATGATAAGCGTAAACACATCCGCGCCGCGTGTCTTCACTTCCAACAGGTTCGAACGCGTTTTTTCCATTAACTCCGGCTGTGTAGCAATGCCTATAACCGGCGTTCCCTCTTCGATAAGGCTGATGGTGCCATGCTTTAACTCGCCGGCGGCATACGCTTCCGAATGCAGATACGAAACTTCTTTCAGTTTCAAACTGGATTCCAGACATGCCGCATAGTCCACACCACGTCCGACAAAGAACATATTCTTCTTATTCAAGAAATGACGCGCCATCTCTTTGTAGCTGTCTTTTTGCTTCAGGATGTCTTCCATTTTACGCGGCAGCGTCTTCAATTCTCCCAAAAGCTCTTGCAATTTCTCTTCGCTGATTTTCTTGTGATGCACCGCAAGATCAAGCGCTAACAGATCCATCACCAAAAGCTGACAGCTGTAGGCCTTCGTCGTTGCCACGGCAATTTCCGGACCGGCAACGGTATAGATCACGCGATCCGCCTCTCTGGCGATGGAGGAACCTACCACGTTGACAATGGCCAGTGTCGGGACCCCGAGCGCTTTGGCTTCACGCAAGGCTGCCAAAGAATCCGCCGTTTCGCCGGATTGGGAAATAATGATCACCAAATCCCGTTCCGACAGGATGGGGCTGCGATAGCGAAATTCGGAAGCGATATCCGTTTCCACGGGAATACGGGCCAGGGATTCGATGGTGTATTTCGCCACACAGCCCACGTGATACGCCGAACCGCAAGCAATAATGTGAATGCGATCAAAGGAATCATAAAACTCCGGCGTCAGATGCGAACCCTGGAAGCGAATCCAGCCGTTGGGCTCCAAGAAGTGGCGCAGGGAGTTCGAGATCACGATTGGCTGCTCATGAATTTCCTTCAGCATAAAGTGGTCATAACCACCTTTTTCCGCGGCAGCCACGTCCCAATCGATATGCTGCATCGATAAAGAAATGGATTTACCCTCGGCATCAAAGAAGGAAATCCCGTCACGTTTTAAAACGGCAATCTGGTCGTCTTCCATGTAATATACGTCACGGGTGTGCTTCAACATGGGCGTAACATCCGAGCCCAAGAAGCTTGCGCCGTCCTTCACGCCCAATACCATCGGTGAATTTTTACGCATCACCCAAATCTCACCCGGGCGATCATAAAACATAATGGCTAACGCATAAGAGCCGTGAATATGAGACTTGGCAACGATTAACGTCTGCAGCGGATCCTTCTTTTTCGTATAGTAATAATCAATTAAATTGATGCAAACTTCCGTATCGGTCTCGGAATAGAAGGAGTAACTCTTCTCCGTCAGCTCCTGCTTCAATTCTTTATAATTTTCGATGATGCCGTTGTGAACGCCCACGACGCGGTCATCTTTGGAATAATGCGGATGCGCATTGGTTCGAGTGGATTCACCATGCGTTGCCCAGCGGGTGTGTCCGATGCCTTCCTCCCCCTCCGGTTTTGCTTCCGCAATAAGCTTCTCTAAATTCGACAGGCGTCCCTTCTCCTTCAACACCTCGAAGGCGTCTTTATGATTACGAATGGCAATACCCGCTGAATCGTATCCACGGTACTCCAGTTTTTCCAGACCATCAATTAATATTTCAACTGCGGAGGAATCTCCGACATAACCTACAATGCCACACATACTATCTCCTCTCCGAAGAACTCTTCTCGATTACCGGAATTCTTCATCTTGCATTTTATCATAACTGTCCATAGCTTGGACAATGGACGCACCTTCTTCATTGAGGGTAGTCTGTAATTTTCCATCCGCCAGCAATGCCCAGCTCGTATGCACGGCAAGCCATTTGCCATCCTCCGGCAGATGATCCGCCACCACCATCGCCAGAAAGTGGTGACTCTTCCGTACCGCATAGCGTAGAGCTTTTTCGCGCAACATCGCATCCATGCCCGTCCCCGGTTCATCCAGTATAAGGATATCGCCCGGCCACAATACGGTACGCAACAGTGCCACACGTCGTTTCATACCGCCTGAAAGCTGCATTGCCGGCTTGTCCCCAGCATCACCCAATTCCAGAGCCTCCAGTCCTTCAGCGATGGCCTCTTCGGAGATCCCCACAAAACGCAAGTTCTCTCGGACGGTGTGCTGTGGTAGCAGTCGATCTTCCTGAAAAAGAATCGCAAAGCGCAACGCCGTATCGTCGTTTTCATAGCGATGCTCTTGACGGCGCGAGGTTTCGTTTTCGTACACATTGCCACATGCGCCCTGTTCCAGACCGGAAAGCAAGCGCAGCAGCGTCGTCTTTCCCCGTCCCGATGGTCCCGTCAAGACAATGCGATCCCCGATCGCAATACGTCCGGAGACCCGATTCAATATGGTCTGTTCACCATAGGCCACTGACACATCCGTCCATCGCAAAAGTGGCCCCTCGCTCTGTTGCGAGGTTGCCCTTGGCGCCGCCTTTTGCACACCGATCCGACAGACGGCATGCACAGCCTTTTTCCACAAAAACAGCAACACTTTGGTATGGAAGGCGCTCAATAACAAAATCCAGCCCGTCCAAGCGAATAGCAATGGCATTTCCAAGGTCAATTTAGATTGAAAGAGGGCTTCCCCCAAGGTGTTTGTCGACAGAGCAATCATCTCGGCAGCCGCCCCGCCTTTCCATGCCAAACCGATGGCGTTATGAAAGGCAGCGGTCAAATATGGAGAGACCGTTGGCAACAACAACCCTCGAAATCGCAACGTAGGCGTCACATGAAAGGTATCTGCCATCTCTTCCAAATCATGGTCTACCGAGAGGCGGCCCACACGCGCATTTTCAAAGACGGGTGGCAGCACGAGCAAAAATACGATAAAAAATGCCAGATGCGCGGAAGGCATCAGAAAAAGAGCAAATAAAATAAAAGATGCCACCGGCACCGCACGCATCAATAAAACAGGTATGCGGCAAAAGCGATAAAGCAGAGGGTGCATCGCACTCTGCCAGCCGAGCAGACTGCCGAGAAACGCACCGACCAACAGGCCGCCTAACACATGTGCTTGTGAAAAAAAGAGGCGCAGAAGAAAGGACGGCTCCTGCACCGTGGCCATCATCGCTTCCAAAACCGTCCACGGTGCCGGCAAAAACAGGGGATTGGCCACCACCAGCGCGGCCATGCTCCACACGGCCAGCCAGAAAAGCAGTACCAACCCGTTTTTGCCTCTTTCCGTCATCTCCCGCTCCTCGTATTCTCTGCCGCCACGCGGACGGCTCTACTCCCTGTTATCGGCAGCAATGCGACAAGTTACGCTGCGCTACTGTTCACTGCCCGGCAGATAGTAGAAATCCGCCTGCGGCAGGGCACCGCCCACTGCCTTCGGGTTTTGCTTGAACAGCACTTGCAGATACCCTTCCAGTTTCTCCTGCATTTCCTTGCCCGTCACGCACACCAGATTGGCGTGCGGAATCGCCTTCTTCGCTACCGGTGCGGGCACAATACCCAGACGACCGATGATCGCTGCGGCTTTATCGGGATTTGCCTTGACCGTCGCCACAGAGGCTTGGGCCGCCTCCAGCAGATGCTGGATTTCCTCCGGATGTGCTGCCACAAATTCCTTGCGCGCTACCAATACACCCATCACCAGCGCTGAAGGCGTCTTTTCCTTCTTCTGCGCAGCATCCCAAGCGGCGGTAAGATCCACCGCCCGATGCAAATCCGGCGTCTTAGCTTCCGCCGACGTTACAAACGGCTCCGGCAACAGTGCCACCGCCTTCGGATTTTTCGTCATCGCTGCCAACGCCTCAGCGTGCTCACTCTTCCATTCGATGGTCACATCGCCATCGCTAAGACCATTCGCCTGAAGCAGATAGCGAAGCACATACTCCGGTGTGGCTCCCTTTCCCGAGGCTACAATTGTCTTTCCCTTCAAATCAGCAATGGATTTCACGCTATCGCCACGCTCCACCAGATACAACACACCGAGCGTATTGATATTAATCACCTGTACCTGGCCCTTGGTCCTGGCATACAGAACCGCCGCCAGATTCGACGGCACTGCCGCCACATCGATTTCCTTCTTCACCAGCAATGGCACCACTTCATCCGGCGATCCCGCCACACGATAGTTAAGCTTCTCCGTGCCGGCATCGGCTTTGGCAAACAAATCCGCGAGCCCCATCGATGTCGGCCCCTTCAGCGCAGCCAAGCGCAGCGTTTCGCCTTGAGCCGCTTTCGCACTCGCCTCTTCTTTCGACTGCTCCGTCTGCGTTGCTATCGATGCCGGTGTCTTCGAAGCGGCCTCACTGCTATCTTTTGGTGCCTTCCCACCGCAAGCGGTTAAAACCAGCGATAACACCATCGCCATAAATACACTGCCAAACAGACGTCCGAAACGTCTTTCTTGTTTCATTCTATTGCCTCGTTTCTATGTTCCTACTTTTCTTAATGTTCGCTACTCATTGTAAACCAGTTGTTTTGGGATTGGCAATGAAAAGAAGGCGGCCCAGAAGTCCGGCTCCTTTTCATGCTGAATGAAAATGATTTCTTTTCAATGGCGCTTGGCTGTGGTACCATAATTTCATAGATAGAGCTCGATGGATTCGTGGCCTATCCAGTGGCATGAAAACGTGTCCGCCTTGAAAATCAGCTAAAAATGGCGATGCGCAAATGCAATTTTCGTGAATTTTTTCACCCACTAGTCTATACTTTAGGAGGATCAATGAGAGTCAAAATTTGTACCGGCACGCGATGCATGTTTTATGGTGCCGATAACATCATGGATAATCTCATGGACTTGAAGGAAAACTTGGCCGAGTATCCGAGCATTCGGGAGGGCGCAGATTTTGAGATTGAGTTGTGCTCTTGTGATGGGACGTGTAAGGGATCGGACAAACGCGTAGCACCTGTGGTGACCATTGATAATGAGGTCATGCAAAAGGCTACGAGTCCTCAAGTCATGGAGAAAATCCTTGACGATTTACAGGAGGAAGAATGAAGTATAGTTATGTAGATGTCATCCGGCTCCGCCGTAGAGCTTTTGCGAGCATTGCTCGCATGGCCTACAATGACGAGAGTCTGCACGATCTCTATGAAGAAACCTATCGTGCACTCCCTGGAGAGGTAGCTCATTACCGAGAGAATATCTTTCGCGAACGAGCGGTGTACGGAGAGCGTCTGCGTATGGCACTGGGACTGGATGCCCGTGCGGCAGATGTCACCGGTTCTATTACCGAGGGCATTGAAAAAGTGGATGTGGCAACGCGGGTGCATCATCCCCCGCTGGTTTCGGTGATTAAAATTGCGTGCGAAGCATGCCCCGAACGTCACATTTTGATTACCGACAATTGCCGTAAATGCTTGGCACACCCCTGTAAAAATGCATGCCCGAAGAATGCCATCGATTTTGGAAAAGATAAGATGGTGATCGATCAAAAAAAATGCATTAAATGCAAGAAATGCGTAAAAGAATGCCCGTATAATGCCGTGCTGGAAACGGGGCGTCCTTGCGCTGAAGCCTGCGGGGTCAAAGCCATCGGTTCGGATTATTTGGGACGTGCGGATATCGATGCGGACAAATGCGTCAGTTGTGGCGCCTGCATTACCGCCTGCCCGTTTGGTGCAATTTCGGATAAATCGCAAATCTATCAAGTCATTAAAGCGATGAAAAAAGATACGCCTGTGTATGGCATCATCGCTCCATCGTTTACGGGACAATTCGGTTCTCTGACAAGCCCCGCCCAAGTGCGTGAAGCCATTCGTCGATTGGGCTTTGCGGATGTTGTGGAGGTTGGTCTGGGTGCGGATCTTACCACCATGAATGAAGCTAAGGAGTTTTTGGAGAGCGTGCCGAATGAACGGCCTTTCATGGGCACAAGCTGCTGCTATTCCTGGAAGCTGATGGTAAAGAAGAATTTCCCGAATTTGGATCCGTTGATTTCAGACAGTTCCACACCAATGGTGTATACAGCGCAACAGATCAAGAAAGCACATCCGGGCTGCAAGGTGGTGTTCATCGGTCCTTGTATCTCCAAAAAACTGGAGGGACTGCAACCGGCCGTACACGACATGGTGGATTTTGTCATCACGTTTGAAGAGCTGATGGGCATGTTGGTGGCTAAGGAAATTGAACCATCATCCATTGAGACCGAAGAAAACTTTGATGATGCCTCCAAAACCGGCCGTGGCTATGCGGTGGCCGGCGGCGTTGCCAAAGCCGTCGTCGCGCGGGCCAAAGAAATTGATGCGGATCGCGACATTACCGTGGAAAGTGCCGAGGGCTTGGCCAATTGTGTCATGCTCATGCGCATGGCAAAAGCCGGGCGCAAAGGCGGCATGCTTCTGGAAGGCATGGCCTGTGAAGCAGGCTGCATTGGCGGGCCTGGTGTTATCGTACCACGGCATCGCGCACGCAAAGCCAATGCACAATTTTCCGCTACGTCGTCCTTTGCCTCGCCATGGGACAATACGAATATTCCCCAAGAAGATAAGCCTGTCTGATCGCAGGCGACAGCATAAAAAAAGAGAGCCTTTAGAGGCTCTCTTTTTTACTTTACTTTTCCGCCGCAGCCGGCAAAGGATATTTGGCGACATAGTAATCAAATTTCTGACGGAATTTCTCGCTGGATTTATCAATATGCGATTGATATTCGTGCGCCAAGTATTTCTTCGTCGTGTACTGAATTACACTGATGCCGATATTGGAACAGTGATCCGCAATACGCTCTAAGCTGTTAAACATTTCGATGATGATCGGGCCATTGATGGCGCTGCATTCACCATTTTGCAAACGTTCAATGTGACGGTGGGACAGCGTCTGGTTGATCTCGTCAATGCATTCTTCTAATGGCTCAATTTGAATCGCTTTCTCATAAGAGAGACTTTCCAGCGCAATACAGCTGTTATGCACGATCTCATTTACCGCATCGGTGTAGACCTTTAACTCCCGCTTCGCCAGTAAGGAAAATTTTTGCGGCGACTCCACGCTTTTTAGCACCTGATCGGCAAGATTGATGCCGTAATCACTCACGCGCTCAATATCGTTTAGTGAATACATCAGCACCGTCAGCTTGTTCGCATCGCTATCAGACAACGAAGCCTTCGAGATTTTTACACTGTAATCCTGTAATGCATCCTCATAGCGGTCAACTTGCCGTTCCATCCATTCGATTTTCTCATGGCGTTCCGGTGTATACGCTTCGAACAATAGGGCGGTCTCCTTAAATTCCTGGGCCGTCAGTTTCATCATCTGACACAGAACGGCATAAGCTTGCTGTACGGCAAAGTCCGGGCGATTTAACAGACGCGGTTCCAACAATTTCAGATCCTGCTCCACGGCATCTTCTACCACCGTCGGCTTTTTATCTTTAATAATTTTGGCGGATAATTCCACCAGCTTATCTGAAAACGGATATAACGCCAATGTCGTTGCTACGTTAAAGGTCGTATGAATAATCGCAATATTCACCGCGTTGACGGTATCGTTTAAAAACGTGTAATGGAAAAGCAAATTGCCCAGATAAAAGGCGCACAGGAACAGTCCTGTTCCGAGAACGTTAAAAATCAAGTGAATGATGGCGGCGCGCTTGGCATTCACTTCTGCCCCGATACCCGACAACAACGCGGTAACGCAGGTACCAATATTCTGGCCCATGATGACCGGAATGGCTGCCCCAAAGGTGATGGCTCCCGTCGACGACAACGCCTGTAAAATACCCGTAAAGGCCGAGGACGATTGAATTAGTGCCGTAATGCCCATGCCCAATAACAATCCAAGCACCGGGTTGGAAAATAAATTCACAATCTTAAAGAAGGCTGCGGATGTCTGCAAAGGCTCCATCGATCGCATCATGGTCTCCATGCCGAACATCAGCACGGAAAAGCCCAAAAGTACGCTGGATTTCGCCTTTTGATTCTCGTTCTTTGCCCGAAATAATATGATGACGCCCACTAAGGCCAATATCGGTGAAAACGAACTGGGCTTCAACATCTGTATCCAAAAGTTTTCGCCTGACAGACCGCTTAAACTTAAAATCCACGCCGTAATCGTTGTACCAATGTTGGCGCCCATGATGATGGAAACCGCCTGCTGCAACTGCAACACGCCCGAGTTTACCAACGCAACCACCATCACCGTCGTCGCCGCCGATGCTTGGATTACCGCCGTCACCCCCGCTCCCAGCAATACACCCTTGATCTTACTGGAAACCAGCCGCTTCAGCAGTCCCTCCATCTTGCCGCCGGAGACCACATTTAACCCATCCCCCATCAGCGACATACCAAAGAGCAGCATGGCAACGCCACCCAACAATCCCAAATAATCGAATACTGTCATAACCGCGGTATCCCCTCACGCTTCGAGTGTTCATTTCCTAACCGATTTTTCGGTACGGCATGCCGTTTTTCAAAACGGCGCAGCCATTTTTGACGGCTAAGCCGCTCTTTTATTGTACATGAATTCGACGAAAAGTTCTTATCTTCCTCACATTTTCTTAACAAAAATTTACCTTTTAGCGATGATAAGGGGGCTGAAAAGAAAGAAATTATTCATGTATTGAAACTATGTCCAAAAAAAGTCGGGGCGTATCCGCCCCGACTGCCTGTTTATTTTCGAAAGTGTCACTAATGAATTCCCACTAAATTCATGAAGAACGTGATATTGGCCGCATTGGTGAAGTTGGAGAACATACCTCCGACCACGGGAACAATGATAAAGGCCAACTTAGAATAGCGATAGACATCGGTCAAGGCGTTCATGTTGGCCATAGAGGCCGGTACTGCGCCCAGACCAAAACCGATATGTCCAGCCACCATGACCGCAGCATCGTAGTCTTTGCCGAGGGCGCGGAAGGTGATGAAATAGGTGAACAGAATGGTGACAAGGGTACCTGCGACTAAGAGCAAAATCAGCGGAATCGCCAAGGCTGCCAATTCCCATAAACGCATTGTCATAACCGCCATGGAGACGAACATGGAAAGACAAACGGAACCCAGAATGTCAATCTCCTTCTCCGGCGTTGCTTTGGACGATTTCTTCAAAGCGTCGTAGATATTGCGAACGATGGCACCGCCCACCATGCCCATGACGTGGATGGGGAAATTCAACCCCGGGAATATGAGACTGAAAAGATCCATCAAAAAGGCACCGATGCCAAAGGCAATCAGCGTTAAAGCGCAGCCTAAGGCAAAGCGCTTGCCGTCAAGCGGAATCACTTTACCGGCTTCTTCGAGTGCTTCTGCATCGGAGGTGTCCTTCTCATTCGGATCATAAAGATGATACTTCTTGATCAAGCGCGTCGCTACCGGGCCGCCCAAAATCGACCCCGCCGCCAAGCCATATGTAGCCGCAGCCACTGCAACGGTCACAGCGCCTTGCACACCGGCTTTTTCGGCCAACGGTGCATAAGCCGCGGCGTTACCATGTCCGCCAGTCAATGGAATTGAGCCGGTCATAAGTCCGAGCTTCGGATCCATCCCAACTACAGGAGAAAGGCCGACCACCGTCACGTTTTGCAACACGGCAAGCACGCCCGCAAGGACAATAAAAATCAACAATTTCCCAGATGCTTTCTTCATCAGCGATGCGCTGGCTTCGAAACCGCTCGCAGTAAAGAAAAGATACATGAAGAAACTCTGCAGCTTTGTATCAAACTTAAATTCCAACATTCCCGTGGAATGCAGAATCAGAGTCAAGATCGCAAAAAGCGTTCCACCTACCACCGCTTCCGGAATGGACCAGTTTACCAGGAACGTGACCTTGGAACGGACAAAACGTCCGAGCCACACCAAAAGCACCGCCAACATCAATGTTTTTGCTAAGTTTAATTCCAATAATGGCATAACCTCCTCCTTTCTTCAGACAGGCCACTCATTATAGACGCATAGAACGTCTGTAGGGAATCCCCCTGTCGACATTTTTTTACCCTTTTTCTTGATAAATCGAAAACATGTTTTCTCAACCTTTGACGAATCATTCATAATTTATCAACCATGAGCAAAAAGCAAAAAAACGCCCCATGGCTAAAAATTTCTTAGCCATGGGGCAGTTCATTCTTACAAGGATTCGGTTACCCGCCCCGCGCTTAGGCGGCTACAGGTGTTTCCCCGTTCTTCTTTCTGCCTACGAATTGCAAGGCAATCACAACACCAACCAGAGCCACACCGGCGATATCCGTCACAAGCCCCGGGTAAATCAGAAGCAGACCGCCCACGACCGAAAGGATACGCTGCCAAATCGGCATCTTGCTGTAGATGAAGCCCGCCAAACCGGCCGATACGCCGAAGAGACCGACAATCGAAGTCAACACGATCAGAATGATCTCCAGCGGTGTAGTCTCAATGAAGAGCAGCGCAGGACTCATGACAAAGATGTACGGTACGATAAATGCCGCAATCGCCAGACGAGTGGCCGTAAAAGCAGTCTTCATCGGGTTCGAACGCGCAATCGCACTGCCGGCGTAAGCTGCCAAAGCAACCGGCGGCGTGATGTCGGCGATAATGCCGAAGTAGAAAACAAACATATTCGCAGCAATCGCATTGACGCCCATACCGGAGACTAGGATCGGAGCGCATGTGGTTGCCATGATGATGTAGTTTGCTGTTGTCGGAACGCCCATGCCCAAAACGATGCAGGTGAGCATCGTCAGCATTAAAGCGATCAACAAATTGCCGTTGGACATGCCGACGATGGCCGAAATCAGAACCTGACCGAGACCCGTCATCGTGACGACACCGGCAATGATACCGGCAACGCCGCAGGCGATGGCCACGGAGATCGTATTCTTCGTACCATTTTCCAACACAGTGATAAAGCCACTCGGCGTCATGCGCGTTTCTTTACGGAACATGCTGACGACGATGGCCACCAAGGTAGCAATAACCGCTGAACGAGCCATCGTAAAGCCCGCCATGACCATCCAGACGAGGATGATCAAGGGCAACAGCAAATAGCCCTGTTTCAGCACCAATTTACCGAAATGCGGCAAATCTTCTTTCTTCAAGCCGCGCAGTCCGGTGCGTAACGCTTCCAAATGAACGGCGATGAAGATGCCCAAGAAATACAGGAATGCGGGCAGGATCGCCTTAACAGCAATATCCGCATAAGGCACGCCAACCATCTCTGCCATCAGGAAGGCAGCAGCACCCATGATCGGAGGCATGATCTGTCCACCGGTCGAAGCGGAGGCTTCAACAGCACCCGCGAATTCGGCACGATAACCGGTTTTCTTCATCAGCGGGATCGTAACAGAACCGGTGGTAACCGTATTGGCAACGGACGAGCCGGAAACCATACCGCAGAGAGCGGAAGAAATAACCGCAACCTTTGCCGGACCGCCTTTGGATGCGCCAGCAATGGAGTTAGCCACTTGAATGAAGAAATCGGAAATACCGGTTCCTTCGAGGAACGCCCCGAAGATGATGAACAACACAATGTAAGTGGAGCAAACGCCAATCGGCGTACCGATAACGCCCGTCGTAGTATAGAAGAGGTTATAGATGATCACGCGCAAGGCCTTGCCTTGAGCAAAGGAATAGATAACAAAGAAGCCGGCCACAAAGAGAATCGGCAAGCCGACGACACGGCGGCATGCTTCTGCAAGGATAACAATACCGATGATACCTAGGACGACTTCCAATTGTCCGATACGGGTAGCCTGATCAATGACCGCTTTAAAGTTCATAATGTAATAGAAAAAGCTTCCCGCGCCCAAGAGCATCAGAATCACATCATAGAAGGGCATGTGGTTCACTTTTCCGGCATCCTTTTTGCGTAAAGGATACATCAGGAAGGCAAAGATAATGATGGTACCGAGGAACAAGCAACGGCGGATACGTTCATCCCAGTTGGCAAACAGGTTCAGCCAAATCATTAACAGGGCAAATGCCGCCATCACGTACTTAATAATTTTTCCCGGCGTTCCGGTCCAAATACGGGTATTGGACTCACGGTCATACTTTTTCATAATTTCTTCCACGTCCGCCATGGTGCCGGTACTGGTATCAACCGATTCCGGTGTTGGGGTGGACGTGTCTTTGAAATCATCAGTCATCGCCGCTTCTCCTTTCTTGTTTCTTTTTGATATAGAGGACAAACGCAAGGAAAGAAGTGGCGGCCTTACCGTTCACGTCTTCGATCCGTAGCGGATTCTTCTATTTGTTTTCAAACGTAAAAACTACATTCGCATTGCGTCCGCATAGGTCTCGCAAACTGACCTTTTTCTTGCCCATCGTCAGGATATGATCCGAGACAGTTCCCACAATATAGGAAAGATGCGGAATTTCTTTATGAATGTTGGAGACCACAATTTCACCGTTTTTGCCGGTAGAAAGCGTCTCTCCTGCATTCAGTTCGGTTTGCACGCCCGCGCCAAACTCGGCGTAACGTGTCTCCTCCACATAAATCTTGCCCTGCTCAATTTGGTAAGTATCGCTGTAAGGTTTCTGATTGACCGAATGAATAAAGGTAACGGTAAATTGATCGCCTTCTGAGAGGGGGTAACGGGCGAATACCTCGCCCGTTTTTCCGCTGCGCAGGACCAGCTCAGACTCCTTTGAAGCGCAGCCCCCGATCAGAAGCAAGAGGACGGCCATGAACACGGCCACGGCCGTCGCTCGACTAATAATCCCTAGACGTGATGTCATCGGTTATTTCATGACTCCAATCTCTTTGAAGTACTTCGCAGCACCCGGATGGAACGGAACAGAAATGGACTCGGTAGCATACTTCGGATCCAACAATTTGCCCTTCGCATGGGATTGAGCAATGGTGTCTTTGTTCTCGAAAATGCCCTTGGTCAGTTTGTAGACGGCATCTTCCGGTAAATCCTTGCGGCAGATGATGGTTGCTTTAACAGCAACGGTTGACACATCACCCTCCAGGCCCTTATAGGTGTCTTTAGGAATGTTCATTTCCGAATAGAACGGATAGTCTTTCATCAGCTTGTCGGCATGTTCTTTATCAATGCTTACAAGGGAGATGTCGTTGGTCGTTGCTAATTCGGTCACAGCCGTGGTCGGCGCACCGGCAACAATGAAGAATGCATCAATTTTGCCATCTTTCAACGCTTCTGCGGAATCGCCGAAGGAGAGGTTGTGCTTCTTAATGTCTTTTTCAATATCAATGCCGTAAGCAGCAAGGATCTGCGTTGCATTGAATTCAACGCCCGAGCCGGCATCACCAACAGAGACGTTCTTGCCCTTCAGATCGGCAACGGATTTTAATCCTTTGGCACCGATGATCTGGCAGGTTTCCGGATACAGAGCAGCAACGGTAGCGAAACTGTCAAATTTGCCATCTTTCTTAAAGAGGCTTTCGCCCTTCATGGCATAGTCCATAACGTCGTTCTGTACAAAGCCGATCTGGGCTTCATTGTCGTCCAACGAGAAGATGTTTGCCTTGGAGGCGCCGGTGGATTGCACGGTTAATTTGATATCAGGAACTTTTTCACTAAAGACGTTCGCAATGACGCCGCCAAAAGCATAATACGTACCGGTGGATCCGCCGGTGGCAAAATTCCAGTTAACTGCTTTCCCGGTAGAAGCTGCCGGCGCCGCCGTTGAAGCGGTTCCGGCCTTTGACTCTTCAGCCGGTTTTTCGCTGCCTTTGCCGCCGCAGGCTGTCAGACCAACGGCCAACGCCAAAGCTAAAAAGATACCAAGTGTTTTTTTCATAAAGCTCTCCTTTCATACTGCCGCCGCCATCAAATACGCCGGCAGGAGCTGAGGACAAAATCTGCCCTCTTGCTTCTTGCTGCGCAAGAAAATCGTCAACTATGTGTAACAGTTTCCGACGCCTGAGCTGTCACGTCGAATCCTGCCTCCTGCTTTCCGAAACACGTTTACGTGAAGGATAAAAAACGTAAGCCTCACTGGGCTATTCATCCCTCGCTACGGTTTAGAAAGGTTTTCCCGAAAACGTCTTCTGAACGTCTACTATTTGAAAATATAACATCAATATAAGTAATAACGTTTTCCTATTGGCTGAAGTAGCAAGGCATTTGCTACTTCATACCGGGTGCCCGGTTACCCGGGCTTCCCGTCATCCAAACATATTGAGCAGCAGACCGGCGGCAACCGCCGAACCGATAACGCCTGCTACATTCGGTCCCATCGCATGCATCAACAGGAAATTCGAGGGATCTTCTTTCTGTCCCACTTTTTGTACCACACGTGCTGCCATCGGAACAGCCGAAACGCCGGCAGCGCCGATCAACGGGTTAATCTTACCACCCGAAAGCTTGCACATGATTTTACCGAAAATTACACCGCCTGCCGTGCCAATGGCAAAAGCAACCAAGCCCATAGCCAGAATGCCAAGCGTCTGCGCCGTAAGGAAATTCTCCGCACGTGCAGTCGCACCGACCGTCGTGCCCAGAAGAATGGTAACCGTGTACATAATGGTATCCTTCGCAGCCGTGACCAGATGCGGTACGACGCCGACTTCTTTAAACAAGTTTCCGAGCATCAGCATACCAATCAGCGGTCCTGCGGCAGGAACGATAAGCGTAACGACAATCGTTACGATAATCGGAAAGAGAATCTTCTCCCGTTTGCTTACCGGACGCAGCGTCGTCATCTTGATGCGGCGTTCTTCCTTCGTAGTCAACAACTTCATGATGGGCGGCTGAATAACCGGAACTAGCGCCATATAGGAGTACGCGGCAATCGCGATCGCCCCCAGAAGATGAGACGCCATGCGACTGGTTAAATACAGTGCAGTCGGGCCGTCTGCACCACCGATGATACCGATGGAGCCGGCTTCCTGCTGATTAAAGCCCAGCAGGATTGCGCCCGTGAAGGCGAAGAAGATGCCCAACTGTGCTGCAGCGCCTAATAGAAGGCTCTTGGGGTTTGCAATCAACGGTGAAAAGTCCGTAGACGCGCCAACGCCCAAGAAAATCAGTGGCGGATAAATGCCTAAGTGAACGCCTTCATAGAGGAGGTTCAGCAAGCCGCCCTGATCCATCAGCCCTGCTAATGGCAGGTTGGCAAGCAACATGCCAAAGGAAATCGGAATTAAGAGGTATGGTTCATACCCTTTCGCAATGGCCAGGTATAAAAACAAGCAAGCCACGCCGAGCATAATGATCGATCCGAGATCCAGTGCCATGAAACCGCTGCTTTTAAAAAAGGAAATCAGCATATCAATCATGGCAGACTCCTTTACTTAAGCGAATAAAGCGCCTCACCGGTGTCGACCGTCTGACCTTCGGTGACATAGATCTTACCGATGACGCCATCACGCGGTGCGACAATTTCGTTTTCCATCTTCATAGCTTCCAAGATGATAACCGTATCACCAGCGGCGACTTCATCGCCTTCCGACGCTACGATCTTCCAAATGTTGCCCTGTAAGGGTGCTTCCTGGTCCTCACCTTCGCCAGATGCGGCGGCATGGTGTTCTGCCGGCTTTTTCTGTGCCGCAGGAGCAGCGGGAGCTGCTGCCGGCTTAGGAGCTGCGGGAGCAACCGGCGCCACCGGCGCGAAAGCCTGCGGTGCGCGCGTTACGGGGCCGTTTGCGCTGCCGACTTCTTCCAGAGTCACTTCATAGGTTTTTCCCTCTACTGTGACGTGATAAGTTTTTTGCATAGATTTCTCCTTCCGTATGTGCCTCTTTAGCATTATCCAACAAAATCAATAAATCGTCCACTATTTGCGATTGGCTTTCGAATAGGCATATAGTGCAGCGCCCAGCGCTCCGACATATTGCGATAAAGGAGAGGTGGAAACTTCGTGTTCAAGCTGATCCTGCAAGGCTTTTACGACACCGGCGTTTTGTGCGACGCCGCCGGTCATGACAACACGGTCACGAATGCCCACGCGTCGTGCCAAGCCGACCACACGTGCGGTAATGGCATAATGAATGCCGTTAACCACATCTTCTTTCTTTTCTCCGTTTGCCAGCTGACTAATAACTTCCGACTCCGCAAACACGGTGCAAGTCGAGCTGATCGCAATTTTCTTTGTCGATTTAGCCGCTAAAGAAGCCAAGTCGGATACATCGACTTCCAAAATACGCGCCATGACATCCAAAAAGCGTCCGGTTCCGGCGGCGCATTTATCATTCATCTGAAAGTTGACCATGGCACCATGATCAATCTGAATGACTTTCACATCCTGCCCACCGATATCAATGACAGTGCGCACATCCGGAAAGAGATGATTCGCGCCTTTGGCGTGACAGCTTAATTCGCTCATTTGGGCATCCGCACGTTCAAAGGTATTTCTGCCATACCCTGTCGCTAAGACATAATCGATTTCGTCAGCCGAAAGCCCGGCGGATTCCAGTACGCCTTCAAACGCACGATTCGGCCCGGTAGTACCTGTGCCCACAGCCACCTTGAAGGTGCCGACGATCTCGTCGCCATCCTTCAAGATAACCGCTTTACAGGCCGAGGAACCGATATCAATTCCCATAGTATATGTCACGGATTTCCTCACTGTTTCTAATTCTTGACAAAACCTTAGGCCATTTCATCGGCCAAAACATCTGCAAAAGCTTGCAGAGCTGTCTTGGCTTGGCCAAAGTCGCGCATCTGATGATCAATGCCCAAACGAATATGACGAATATTCTGTTTATCAAACTCCTGGCGCAGAGAAGGATATTCCATTTCCTCCGGATCACAGAAGTTCTGCATAAATACGACAATACCCTGTGCCTTACTGTCGCGCACTAAGTCGCAGACGTATTCAGCACGGCGATTTTCTGCCGATGCTTCATCGTAGAGCAATACATCGTAATCCTGATCCGCAAATTGCTGTGCCAGGGCACGCATCGGATCATCATCTTCCGGCACATCGGTGCGGAAGCTGCGGCTCTCATGAGCCACATCATCCATAGCAATGGCAATCTTGTTGTCATCCAAAATTTGCAGCAGATCCGGATTATCGCAGATGATGCCCGACGTAACGATGCGTACACCGTTCCAATCGGAAGCCGGCAATTTCTCCAGCTCGTCATTTAGTGCGGTCAGTTTGTCCGTGTATTCATCTTTCAGCATGAAGTACGAAGCCTTCAAGACAGCGCTGCGGTTGACAGCAGATACCGCTTCCGGATGCTCGCCGGCCAATTTCACAAAGCGACGACGTTCTTCACGGCTGCGATTATAAACCTTAATGGCTTCTTTCAACGCTTCATCGGTAATTTTTTTACCGGCAATCTCTTCCAATTGCTCTTTCACGTTATTGTATTGGGAAATGGTGTATTGGATGCCGTATTCCGGGCGACGGTTTTGCGGATGTGCCAAGAAGATGGTCGGCATTTTCCCCAATTTGTCCATCGCCACACGGATATTCTGGCTCATCGGGCGCAGTGTATCGCACAGCACGGTCATGATCACGCCGTCCAAGTCGTCCAGCGTACCGTCCAACAACATTTCCAGGTCCAGTTGCGCCAGGGAGCAATAGAACGAAGCGCAGTATTCCTTAGCTTCTTTAATGTTCTTATCATTCGTTCCCCACATGCCCATCGGTACCATATCGGCTGCGAAGACCAATTCTTCCGGTGCGTAGTACGGCATAACGCCAATGGCTTTACGACCTTCGGCTTTATATTTCTTCAGCTGTGCTGCCGGGTTGTTAGCAACCTGAGCAAAAGCATCAAATTGTTCCTGCATGCTCATCTTAGTCCTCCTTCATCTTCGCACGACGATCGGCCATAGCTTCTACAAGTCCCTGCACACGTGTTTCATATTGTGCGGCGTTGAAGTTACGCGGATCCGCCTGGTCACCATCGAAGGAGACGCAAGGAATGCCCAGTTCTTCTGTCCAACGGCGCTGCATTTCCGGCATATAACCGGACCAAGGTTTGCAGCTGCGGTTGTAGTGTACCAAGGCGCCGTCAACCTTATTGTCGCGGCAGAGCTTAGCGCGCCATTCCACACCCTCTTCAAGACATACGCTGTTCGGTGCCTTGCAGTAGGCAGCGCACATGCTGTCCAAATCATCATAGACGAAGCCAAATGCCGGCGCATACACAACGGCGGTGACGTTCAGTCCGTCCTTCTTTAACGGCTTAAACAGATCACGCAGAGCCGGCCAGCACGGAATACCCTCAAAGAGGATACGGTACTGTTCTTCAAACGGCGCTGTGGATTTGCCTTCCTGGCGATAACGTTCGAGGTCCACGGCCAGCTGATCAAAAGCGGCCGCTGTCGCCTTCTTGGCACGAGCCGTAACAATATCTGCCATGTGGTTAAACAGATCAAAGCCCGACATCGGAGACGGCACATACTTCTGGAAATCACACACCTTTAACCAAGCCTTAGAAGTACGGTTGGCGTTGGCGCAGACTTCCTCGAATTTCTTCTCATCAAACTTCTTGCCCGAGATCTTCTCCAGCTGTTCGATGGCGTCCATGAACTGTCCCTTAATATAGGCGACATTGTCTTCGGACACGCCGATTTCGTTACGATACGGAATATCGATCATGATCAGCGGAATATTGTGCATACGCGCAATGTTCTCATACCATTTGGTCATGCAGTTGCAAATGTTGTTGCAGCAGAGCACGAAATCCGGTTCCGGCACGCGACGGCTCTCGTTCGTCGTCTCAACGCCGGCCGAGTAGGCTAAGCTGATACGGGCGTAGCCGCAAATATCGTTATCAAAGCCAATGTTCTCGGCTTCCTGGCACATGCGTTCTCCGTCGTGACGCGCCGCAATACCGGCAGCCTGGTTTTCCGGATACACAACGGCCAGATCAAATACTTCGGCCAATTCGCACGGGAACTTCGATGACGACCAGCCTACCGGACGGCCCGCTTTTTTCGCGTCCCACGCCGCCTGATACACATCGGTCACGATGTCCTGAAGCATTTTGACACCGGGTAATACTTCCCTCTTTTTCTTCGGAGCTTCCTGCGTCCCCTCTGCTTTCGGGGCCTCCGTTACGGTTTTATCCTGTAACGTTTCTTTTTGTTCCGTCACAATAATCTCCTTTCCTCCATAAATGTTGCCATTGGTACAAGCCGAGCTCCACACTCGGCGGTACGTTATTTTTGAATGGCATCAAAATCGCGAATGATGCGCGGGGTCATCATTTGATGGACCGGTGCGATCGATTGCGGATTCTGATAATAGCTCTCCGTAAAGGCCTGGATGTAGGAGCGCAGATGAACCATGTTCACCACTTCGTCCACCAGACCCAATTTTGCGCAGTACTGCGGCGTGGACTTTTCTGTGTAATCATTGATCAGCTGGTTCATCTTATCAATGACCGGTTCCAGATCGTTGCCTGCTTTCTGCTCTTTCACCAGACGACGGCTATACATTGCTGCCGCAGCGGTTTCGCCGGTCATAACGTTCATCTCTGTAGCAGCAGTGCCCAGGGAGAAGACGTTCGACGTATGTCCCTGCGGGCCGCCCATGACATAGTGTGCCGCAGCGGTGCCCTTTCGCAGGGTGATTTCCAGCGATGCCATGTGCGTATCCTGGATGGAATAGATCAAAGACTGTCCCAAGCCCAGCAATTCCGCACGTTCGGCCGGATCGCCGACATCAATGCCGGTCGTATCCTGAATCCATACCAGAGGCACACGATCACGAGCGCACAACGTCACGAACTCGTTCATTTTGATCAAGCCCTGGCGATACAGTTTACCGCCGATACCGACGGATCCTTCTTTATACTCGGGATAATTCATCAGAAGGCCCTGGTTATTCGTCACAACGCCAACCAGCAAACCATTAACTTTTGCCAGGCCGCAGATGATTTCCGGACCATAGCTCTTCTTGAATTCCATGAATTCTGAGCCGTCAAACAGACGTCCCAGCACATCGGCCGGTTTGTACTGTTTCTTTTTGTTCAGCGGAACGATCGAATACAGATCTTCCGACGAATACAGCGGTTCCTTCGGATCGTCTACGCGGAAGAACTGCGGGTCGTAGCAGGGCAGGAAGCCCACATATTTGCGGATGCCTGCTAAAACGCCTTGTTCATCGGCATAAACTTCACGGAAGAAGCCCGTCTCGTTGTAGTGAACGCCAACCGTTCCCGGCGGTGTCGAGGTATCGCGCTTGGTCGCTTCGATCAGTTGCTCGGCGCCTTCCATGTCCATGTAGCCCTTCGGGTTCATACCGCCCAAAATACCAGCGCCACCGACGGCCATGTTAGCATCCTGATGTGCAATCAAAATCGTCGGGCTGATGGAGTGATAGCCACCGCCTGCCGGGTTCGTACCGAAGATACCGACAATGACCGGAACGCCTAGCTGGTTCAATTCCGAGTTGCGGTAGAACGGAGCGCCGCCGCCGCGACGGTTACCGTATACCAGTTCCTGCTCGTCCAGCTTAACGCCGGAGCAGTTCAGCACGTATACCAGTGGGATGTGCAGCATTTTTGCTGTATCGGAGGCGCGAATCAAGTTCTCGGACTGTCCCGGTACCCAAGCGCCTGCCAGCTTCTTGTTATCCGAAGCAACAACCACTGTCCAGCGGCCCGAGATGCGGCCCAAGCCCTTGATAATGCCCGTCGATCCGTTTTTGTTGTTCATCGGATTGTACAGGCTGTTCAGCGGAAGGAAAATTCCATCATCCACTAATGACAATACGCGCTCCCAAGCCGTCATCTGGCCGGATTTATGAATACCATCGTCCGATTTTCCGGCATCGGCCGCTTCTTTGACGCGCTTAGCAATGTCTGCTTCAATGTCCTTTAATTCTTTTTCATTCTCCGGATTGGGACGATTCAACGGTCGACCGACCGTCGGCATCGTCTGAAAATAGCCGGGCATGGAATACATATACTCGCTCATCGTTTCTCAAGTTCCCTTCTCTGTTCTCCCGTGCGTCGGGACTATTTGCTTTCCTTTGGTACTTTAATGAAGACCTGACCCGGGTCGATTTCCTCACGGATGATGCGGATGATTTCGGGATCCGGTCCCTCCATCTTCTCTGCGCGGCTGAGGTCAATCTCAAATCCGGTATTTTCCTGAATTTCTTCCGGCGTTGTGTACGGATAGTAGTACGCCAGATACATTCTCTTCGTCTGCTCATCAAACTTCATGATGCCCAGATCCGTTACAACCATCTGCGGGCCGCGATCTTCCGGCAAGCCGGCAGCTGCGCGGGTTCCTGGTCCGGTAACCCAACCCGGGCTCGTCACGTAGTCAATGTGTTCCGTGAAGCGACGCTTCTGATGTTGCATCATCAATACCGTGTTCTGATAGGTAGCAATGCCGTTCGCACCGCCCGAACCGGTAAAGCGTGTTTTCGGATGATTGTAATCGCCGATGGATGTGGAGTTCACGTTGCCATACGGGTCGATTTCGGCGCCGCCGATGAAGGCGATAGCGTTATCGAATCCGTGCAGGTACATATTGGTTTCAAAGCCGACGAAGCGAACGTTCGGCCACTGTACGGCGCAATGCGCCATGAAACGGCAGTCGCCGACGCTGCGCGGTACTTCGACCGGAGCGCAGTCCATCAGACCGCTCTCTACGATCAAATGACAGCTCGGCTGAATCACGCGCTTAGCAAGGGTTCCGCCGATCAGCGGAAGTCCTGTACCGATGGTAACGATCATATCCGGTTTAATGGATTTCGCAATGGCATAGGCCTGCATTTCCTGTTTGGTGTACTTTGTGTAATCTGACATGTCGATTCCCCTCCTGCTTATTTCACGTAGGTCGAGTAACCGAGACCCGGCACAACTTTTAGCTTAGCAAGACGGCTACCGCCGATCTTATCCAGCAACTGCTCATGGTTCTCTAAGCTGTAGATCCATTTTTCGCAGAAGTCCTTGAAGTTCTCCGGCATATGGTCCGGATCATAGGGGATCTTCTTCTTGTCCATTTTGGCCTTTGCATCGTTGTCATCCAGATACTTGGATGCTTTGTCGTATTCCCGAAGCAGATCCGGATCGTCATCGTAGTAGTCATAGCACTGTGACGGCCATGCGCCAAACGGCACATGCACCACCGCATCCACGCAACCAGCAAACACATTCGGCAGTGACGGATCCTTGCGGATCTCTTCATTGCTGACGAGCTCTTCGCACGTCACGATTGTCTTGCGCGCCGCCATAGCAATATCTACATCATGGAATTCATCGCCATAAATGATGGCGGTGCCGTCCGGGCTGGCTTTTTGCACATGAATAATCGCCGTATCCAGCTTCGGTACCGGTACAGCGACGCATTTTTCGCCCGGTTGGAACGGATTGTCCATTTCCACCAGTTTCAGATCATCTACTTTTTCCAATTTCTTTCGTACTTCTTCTGACATGCCCCAGTATTTCGTTAAACCACTGGCCGCCATAAAACGGGTCGGTAAGAACGGAAGGCCCAATGCGGCGGCATGCAACTGCAGCATCAGCACGTCCTGCGAATAATCTTCAAAAAGAATTTCGCCTTTTTCAATGGCCTCGCGGAAGCGACGAGAAACGTTCGTGAATCCGGAGTTTGCCGTATAGCAGTTGATATACGCTTTTACACGGCCTTCGCCAATCAACAGATCCCAGTCTCCGCCGGCAGGACTGGACCAACCGATGAAATCCTTCTGTCCCTGACGAAGAATCTCAAATACTGCAGCATACGGCTTGCGGTTCGTGGTAAAACCACCGAAGCACATGACATCGCCACTCTCGACATACTTAGCGACGGCATCCTTCATGGACATCACTTTGTCCGACATGATTCCCTCCTCATTTCATTTGCAAAGGTTTTTCATTGTAGTAAGCCTTCTCTGTTATTCTACAGAACTTTCAGACTTCCGTCCACCGAAAAGCCAAAATCCGATGACGCATCCCAAATAACAGCATAGATATAGATACCTAAGCGCTTTCAAAGCATAGCAAAAGACGCGCGCCAGGCATCCTCAGACCTCTGCCGAAGTCTTTCAAGCCGATTTCTCCTGTGGCATTGTATGTGTTTTCTCTTTCAGCATACGAAGCATCGTCCAGACCACGCCGATACCTAAAAGAATGTGACCGATGCCTGCCATGCCGGAAAGCATGGCATCCGGAAAGAGGGCAACGCCTTCCGCCGTAATAGAATAGATACCGCGCACCATAAAAGCAACGATCGTCCCGGTTAGACCGATAACGTAGACGGCAAGCGGCCGCACATATCCCTTCAGCGACTTCTCCTGCTGCAGTAGAACAAAAAGCAACAAGAAAAATAGAAAACCCAAGACCAGAAGGTGGACATGTACAACGCTTAGCGCGGTATGTGCCGTCCATCCGAAGGCTTTCGTAAATTCGCGGTAAAAGACGCCGCCGGAAAGGCCGAGCACTAAGAACGTGATCGCCTGCTTAAGCAATGCCGAAGGACGAAGCTGCGGAATAAAGTGGCGATAGCCGACACCCACCAGAAGCACATAGGCAACGGTTTTTGGAATCATCAAAAGCCCGAGGAGGGGAACAAAGCGCGCGCCAATGACGACGGGGGCATAGAACAGAAAGCTCGCAGCAATCAACAGAGCGGTGTGCTGAAGGCCCGGCTTTTCCTTGGCCTTGGCCGTCCAGATCACAAGCACCAGGCCAAGAAGAGCAAAGGGAACATTGCGGAGAAGACCGAAAAAGTAATTGCCTACTGTTCCCCATTCATTTTGCGGTAAGAGGACAAGAAGAAGGCGAAGCGCAACCAGAACATATACCAGCCGGCTCTTTCGTTCATCCTTATCGCCGCTTATGCTCTGATAGTAGCGATAAAAGAGAAGATAAAAGATGGTCATCGTGATACTGGTGACAAATTCTCCCCAAGAAAGCAGCGGAATATAGCGGTTGAAGCCATCGGGCGTGAGATTGCTCATCACACGCGGGATCAGATGAAAAGCATCGCCAAGGCCGAGCAGAACAGCCATCAGCCCGAATGTTTTAGCTTCTTTTCCACCTTCCATCAAAAGGCGAAGCCCCATGGCAAGCACAACGCCCAAATAGGCAATATCAAAGAATGGTTCCATCAAATACATCATTGTTTAATCCTCCCTTCAACCAGCAAAGATAACAACGATACTGCGAAAGAAATTCCTTCCGACTCCATTCTTCGGCAAATAAACGCCGAATCAGGTGATGCACCACAGCGCCGAGAAAATCAGCTTTTTCCGGATTCACCCAGGGTTCCATGTCCCGGGTGTAGTCTTTGCTCTCTTCACGGTAACGGTGCCATTCCCGCTCCAGAGCAGCGTTCATGAACAGATAGCGTTGCCGATACAGACCATAATGCTTGGGATCATACAAAAGATCCGCTGCCGCATCGCCAAACGCATCCAACGCCGCAAAAAGATCTCCCCCTTTTTTCTTAATTAAGGTGGCAAAAAGCGCATGCACCTCTGTCAGCTCCTTGTCCAATACGTAGAAGTAGCAATCATTTAACGAGGAGAAATATTGATAGAAACTGCCGCGCGGAAGATGCAGCCGTTCCACAATGCGCTTTATCGTGATCTCCTCCAGCGGATGAGATTCAAATTCATCTACCAAAACACGGTAAATCGCCCGGCGTTTATCTTCCCGCAAACGAAAATAGGTTCCTGTCGGCATAATGCCTCCTTTCGATCATCGACATGGATGAGGTAGCCATCATCCTTGCCGTATATACATACAATGCAACGTGCGATTTGAGCATAAATCCAGCTACAAAAATGACACTGCGTCATTTATGACATAGTGTCATTTTAAGGCGTGAAAATTCCTTTGTCAATCGAAATGAAACACATCAAGCTTAACAAGTTCTACCGGCAAGACATATTGCTGTTCCTTCATGCCGCTCTCGTTAGCGATGCACAAATTGCCGGTAAGCAGAATAGCTACGTGCTGCCGAAGAACAGCATTACTTCTCTTCCCCTTGCATGCGTGAATCCCTTTTGTTAGACTGTAGCGGAACTTGTTAACCTATATTCTTTTTAGGTTGTCAATTTATGCGTGCCATTATTATCGCTAGAAGGAAGGTACTTTATGAACGCTAGACGCATTACCCGCATTGCTATTATGGCTGCCCTGACTTTTGTCGGATCCCTGATCCGCATCCCCATCGGGCCCATCCCTATCACATTCCAGACGATATTCGTCATTCTTACCGCGCTGTTCCTGAACCCGGTGGATGCCGGCCTGGCTATGGCCGTTCACTTCGTATTGATGCTGGCCTTAAAGGGTGGCGCGCTCTTTGTATCGCCCTCTTCCGGTTTTCTCATCAGCTTCATCGTTGCCGCTGTGTTGGGCTCGCTGATTGCCCATCGCACCGCCTTCGGAAAGACCACTTTCGGTTTGCTCGTAGCAACGCTGGTCACCGCAGCTGCCTGCTATCTCATCGGCCTTCCCTATATGGCCTATGTGCTTAACGTCCTCAACGGCAAATCCATGAACCTCATGAAAATTCTCCAGGTCGGTCTCATTCCCTTTATCCCCGGCGATCTGATCAAAGCCGGCATCGCCTTTATCGTTGCTAAAATTGCCCTGCCCCATGTCTATCCCTTGCTACAGGGACCTGAAAAATACGCACACTGATCCGTCTTTTCTACCCAGACGGAAGAATTTGTCTCTCGGCGATGCCGACATCGCCATCCCCGTATGTGCTGTGGCCATGCCACAGAAGAAAGCCGTCCGCTTGGCATATGCCAAGCGGACGGCTTTCTTTGCGTAATGCCCTCTTACTTAGGGGCTTTCTTCTCCTTTTTGGCTACTTTCTGCCGTTTTCTTGCACAGGAGTCGCAGGCTTATCGGGCGGCTATTGTCGACGGTGCCGGCGTGTCGTCCTTAGCGATTTGCGGCTTGTCGCTCACCATGCGCACGACCGTGCCTTTTGAAAAAATTGAGCAAAGGCACGGTCAGAAAGGGGGCACAGACGGCGTGTGCGACCGTGCCTTTTGCAAAAATTAACCAAAGGCACGGTCGAAAATTGGGGCGTGGCCGCAAAACGTACCGTGCCTTTTGCAAAAAACAGCCAAAGGCACGGTCAGAAAGGGGGCGCAGACGACGTGCACGACCGTGCCTTTTGAAAAAATTGAGCAAAGGCACGGTCAAAACCGGAGCGAAGCAGTCGTCCCCGACCGTGCCTTTTGGAAAAAAGTGGCAAAGGCACGGTCAGAAAGGGGGCGCAGACGGCGTGTGCGACCGTGCCTTTTGAAAAAATTGAGCAAAGGCACGGTCAGAAAGTGGGCGCAAACGGCGTGTGCGACCGTACCTTTTAACAAAATTGGACAAAGGCACGGTCAAAACCGGAGCGAAGCAGTCGTCCCCGACCGTGCCTTTTACAAAAAATCATCAAAGGCACGGTCAAAATAGTAGCCTGCGGGTCGTCCCCGACCGTGCCTTTTGACAAAATTAGCCAAAGGCACGGTCAGAAAATTTTAGTACGGCCGCAAAACGCGCGCGTTGTCGAAAGAAACGCGCCTCCGGCGTCCGTAAGGAGTCGTCCTTCGGCCGACGATTTATATAAAAAGGAAGCCCGGCTGCGCCGGGCATCAATAGATATAAGGAAGGGGCTGACCCATAAGGTCAGCCCCAACCGCTAAGAATGATCTTTTTTATTTCTCCAGTTCATCCGTCAACGACACCAACTCGTCTACGATGGAACCGATGTAGTCGATGGTGTCCTTCAGAGGCTTGTCGGTGGTGATATCGACGCCGGCAATGGCGGCAAGGCCGATGGGGTCAACGGAGTCGCCGGCGGAGAGGAAGGCGCGCCATTGGTCGACGACGCCAGGTTCGCCTTTCATCAGGCGCAGAGCCATCTGGGTACCGATGGTCAGGCCGGCGGAGTAGGTGTAGGAATAGAGGCCCATGTAGTAGTGGGGCTGGCGCATCCAGGTGAGTGCGGAACCGTCCTTGATTTCGACGGCATCGCCCCAGAAGCGGGAGAGAACCTCTCGATAAATGGCGGTAAGAGAGTCTGCATCCACGGAGCCTCCTTGCTCCACTATGCGATAGACTTCGCGCTGATACGCGGCTTCCAGGAGATGGGTTACAAAGTTGTGGTAATAGGTCTGGGAGACCATCTGGGACAACACCCAGCGACGCTGACGTTTGTCATCGCCGGCCTTCTTTAAAAGATAGTTCTCCATGATGAGCTCATTGGTGGTGGAAGGGGATTCTACGGCGTACATGGACATTTCTTTGTTAAGGAAGGGCTGATGCTTGGCTGTGAGAATGTTCTGTCCGGCATGGCCCAACTCATGTGCCAACGTAGCTACTTCATTGATGTGGTAATTGAAGCTGGAGAGCACATAAGGATGGACACTGTAGACATCCGCGCAGAAGGCGCCGGTGCTCTTGCCGCGATTTTCCGCGTAATCGATCCATCGCTCGTCAAAGGCGCGATCCAGCATGGCCACATAGTCATCGCCAAGAATGGAAAGGCCGTCTTTAATAAAATCGGCGGCTTCGGCATAGGAGATTTCTGAAGAAACGTTGGGGTCCAGTTCCAGCTTGAGGTCGTAGGTCGTCATCCTGTCAATGCCGTGGACACGGCCGATGAGGGTGGCGTACTTTTGCATAATGGGCGCCAAGCGCTCCATAATGACGTCGATTTGGCGATCGTAAAGGGCACGAGGCACTTCTTGCTCTGCTAAGAGATAGTCAAAAACCGAGTCGTAACCACGCAGGTCGGCTTCAATTTTCTCCTGTTGCACCCGGGCATTGTAAGCGGAGGCCGTGCCGTTTTTGTGGCGCGCCAGTTCGGCGTAGAAAAGGTCGGCTGCTGTATGACGCACGGTATGGTCTGGGTCGGACTCGTAGCGATTCTCAAAGGCGTTATAGGTCATGGCATAGGTTTTGCCATGGGCTTCAAACGACGGGAAGCATGTGTCGGCGTTTTTGATATCGTTATAAATTTGATAGGGGCTGTCGAGTGTCGGTGCCATGGCAGCAAGGGCAGCTTCGGTCTCGGCGGAGAGATAATGGGCTTTGTTTTTTTGAATCTTGCCCAGGAAACGCGCATGGTCAGGGGCCTGTTGGGAGGCCTCTTCCAGAACAGCGTCGTCCAAGTGGGCTAATTCAATGGCAAAGAAAGCCAGTTTTTCATAAATCTTTGCCATGCGGGAACCCGTGCGAGCAGCACGCGCAATATTCTCTTTGTTGCTTGTATCGGCTTCCACCTGTAAATCCGAATAGGCAAAAATGCGCTCCGCAAGCTCCTGTATATCGCTATAGGCCTTAAGGGCGGTGTTAACGGTCTTGGCATCTTTCAAGTGGCCGGCGTAGGCGTCAACAAAGTCTTTTGCTAAGGTTTCGATACGCGAAAAATCTGTTTCAAACGCTTCTTCGTTTGGATAGATGGGCGTCAGATCCCAGGTTTGTTCCACAGGCACATCGGCACGATTTAATATTTTTTCCATTGCTATATCCTTTCGTTGCATCGGCAAGGGATGGCGTGTGTTCGGCACGCGCTTCTTTGGCTATAATAAAAAGCAGATGATTCTGCCATAGTACGTTGGTGTTATGGTACCCGTTTTTCAAGGAGGAACTATGAAGCAAAACGACAAACGATTCGAAGCCTATGCCCGTCTCGTCGTGGAGGTGGGGTCCAATGTGCAGGCCGGCGTTCCGGTTTGGATTCAGGCGTCCGTGGAGACGGCTCCCTTTGTCCATCTGGTGACGCGCTATGCTTACGAAAAAGGTGCCTCAGAAGTGCTGGTGGATTGGAGCGATGACACGCTTCGCCGTCTGCGTCTGGAGCACGCGCCCATGGAAGTCCTGGAAACGGTGCCGGATTTTCTCTATGAGCGCCGCGAATACTATTGCAAAAAAGGCACTCACATGATTCACCTGATTTCTGCCGATCCCGAAGCTCTAACCGGTGTCGATCCCGATCGCGTACAGAAGGCATCCATGGCGATGAATCGCAAGTTTCAGCCGTTGCGTCACTACACCATGAACGATGAAATCTCCTGGACCATTGCTGCCATTCCCTCACCGGCATGGGCAATGAAAGTGTATCCGGATGCGGCGGACAGTGACGCTGCCGTGGATCGCCTGTGGGAGCAAATTTTTGAGGTGATGCGTCTAAATTTGCCCGATCCGGTGCAAGCTTGGCAAGAACATTTAAAGCGATTACAGCACCGCGCGGATCTGTTAAATGCCTATCGCTTTCAATCTGTGCATTATACGGCATCAAACGGCACGGACCTCACTGTGCGTCTCCCGGAAGGGCATCTCTGGTTAGCTGCCACTTCTACCGATCAAACGGGTGTCTCCTTTGTGCCGAACATGCCGACCGAAGAAGTCTTCACGATGCCGCATCGGGAAGGCGTGGACGGGACGCTTGTCGCCACGCGTCCGCTGGCGTATAACGGCAGTCTTATCGAAAACTTTACCCTGCACTTTGAAAAGGGCGCGGTGGTATCCTACACCGCTGAAAAAGGGGAGGCTTCCCTTAAAGCGTTGCTCGCTGAGGATGAAAACGCAGTGCGTCTGGGCGAAATCGCACTCGTGCCCTACGACTCCCCTATTTCCAACGCAAAAACGCTCTTCTATGAGACACTTTTTGATGAAAACGCCTCTTGTCACTTTGCCTTTGGCGCCAGCTATCCGACCACGCTCGAAGGTGGCGATGCCATGAGCGACGAAGACCTGCTAAAACACGGTGCCAACGTTTCGCAAATTCATGAAGATTTCATGGTGGGCACAGCGGATCTTTCCATCGTTGGAACGACACATGACGGCAAAACGCATAACATCTTTAAGGATGGGAATTTCGTTCTTGAATAAGGTATGGCGGGGGCAAAACAGATGCACTTCCCCCCTATAATGAAAAATCCGACGGCCTCGGCGGCCGTCGGATGCTTCATTTCGTGCTTCGTTTGAAAGCAGAACAAAGGAAGACGAAATACGCTATACGTCAGTTGATATGCATGCATTGATTAGATATTTCTAATCCGATAGTAGTATATCATACTTGCGAAGTAGGATTTCGATTTCTTTGTGTTGAAATCGATGATTTTAGCGCTAGGGTAGCGATGGGTGCGCTTCTGTGCCTAGGTTCCGAAGGAGGTTTTATGTTTACCACTTCACTGCAAATCGATGGTAAGCCGGATTATTTTGAACATACCGTGTTGTTGAGCGGATCGCCGCGACGCCGGGCGTTGCTCTCCTTTTTGCATCCGATGCGTGACCATGTCGCTGTCGATGAACCGGCTATAAGGGCGGCATCGCTTGCAAAAACTGAAGGACAACCCATGTTGGAACGCGCCACGGAGGCCGCACGCACGCTGGCAGCGGCCAAAGCCGGCTGCAACAATCCCGATTTTTCTCTCTTAGCCAATACCCTCTACATTGCTGCCGATACCATGGTCGTCATGGGCGAAGAAATTTACAACAAGCCCTGCAATCTTGACGATGCAGAACGGATGCTTCGCTCCTATTTCGGCAAAACGCACACCGTCCTCACGGCGGTATGCCTGCGCACCTTGCACGCCACGATACATTACGAGACCTTTGCGCAAGTGACGTTTTCTCCCTATGTGCCCGCCATGGAGCCGCTCTTGAAAGCCTATCTCTCCCCCGCCCTCCTAGATCGCGCCGGCGCCTACGGATTGCAGGATATGCCGCCGAGCTTTCTTGCGGATCTGCGCGGGGATCCCTATACAGCGATCGGCTTTTCCGTCTCCGCCCTCTGGGAGGTCATTTCTCCCTATTATGTGCCGGGGCGGGTGGTGCTTGGGCGTGACTGTGACAAAGCGGCTTGTCGTCCGGGCGACGCGGACGCGGTCAATGCGGCAAGCATGACCGATACAGAGGATAACGTGTTCCCTTCCATCGCCGTTTTTGAGGGAATCGTACGGGAATTGGCGGAAGAATTGCCGGAATTTCTCTTCCGTGATTTGAACGGTCTGATTCAAATCCAGCCGCAAGTGGAATACCATCCTAAGGCGCGTAACCACGATCTGTTGGTGATGGGGCGCTACGTTCGAGATTCGCTCGGCCGCCATATCGAACTCTACTACGGCTCCTTCCGCGAGCAATTTCCGACGTGCAACCGCGAGCAGTTAAAACCCCATGTACGCGAAACCCTCTTTCATGAATTTGAGCACCATATCGAAGGACTTGCCGGCAATCACGATCTGGAGATAGAAGACGAAATCTTCTTGCGCAACTACCTGCGCCACAATCGGTAGCAGGTTGGCGGTTTTACGATTTCAGTGCCATTCCTATTATCATCTACAAACCTTTTCTCAAGTTTTTATGTTATAGTATAAGTGCATCTGTCGCGTACAATTATGAAAAGGAGGCATTATGAAATTTGAAGTGATAGACAATCTGTTTACTATCAACCTCAACAGCGTGCTGACGCTCGCGTTAGCCGCCATACTTCTTCTCATCGGGTACTTATTGGTAAGGAAGGTTAACTTTTTAGCGAAATTCTGTATTCCTGCTCCGGTCGTTGGTGGATTTATTTTCATGCTGATTACTTGGGTTGGCCACAGCACAGGAAGCTTTACCTTTGTGTTCGATGATCCCTTCCAAAGCGTATTTATGCTGGCATTTTTCACAACCGTCGGCTTGGGCGCCAGCCTTAAGCTGCTGAAGAGCGGCGGTAAATTGCTGATTATTTACTGGTTGGTATGCGGTGTGGTTTCCATCATCCAGAACAGCATCGGTATGGGCATTTCCGCCGTCACCGGTCTGGAACCGCCGTATGCGTTACTGGCCAGCTCGATCTCGATGATCGGCGGACATGGCGCTGCGCTGTCCTACGGCAATACCTTCGTCGAGATGGGCTATCCCATTGCTAAGACGGTGGGTGCTGCAGCGGCAACGTTCGGTCTGATTTCGGCCGTTATGCTGGGTGGCCCTCTGGGTCGTCTGCTTATCGAACGTCACCACCTGAAGCCGACCAATGAAGACTTCACGACGGCAGCTGCGGATATCAATACGACGGACCAAACACATACGCTGACAAGCTTTGAAATCATTCAAAACGTCGTTGTCATCATCTGCTGCATGGCTGCCGGCTCAATCATTTCGGGTTGGATTGGAAAACTCATTAACATGGACTTCCCGACTTATGTCGGCGCAATGTTCCTGGCCGTCATCGTGCGCAACCTGAACGAGAAGTTTAAATTCTTCCACTTTGATTTTGCGCTGGTTGACGGTATCGGTACGGTGATGCTGAACCTGTTCCTGTCCTTGGCGTTGATGACGCTGAAACTGTGGCAGCTGTCCGATCTGATCGGCGGCGTGTTGCTGGTTGTCATTTGCCAGGTGCTTTTCGTGGGTCTCGCTTCCTACTTCATCATCTTCCGCATCTTGGGTGCGGACTACGATGCTGCAGTAATGTGTGCGGGTCTCTGCGGTCACGGCCTGGGTGCAACGCCTTCTGCCATCGTGAACATGACAGCGGTCAACGATCGCTATGGTTATTCACGTAAAGCGATGATGATTGTGCCGATTGTCGGTGCGTTCTTGGTGGATATTATTTATCAGCCGCAAACCATCGCATTCATTCGTATGTTCGTGCAGAACTTAAAGTAAGGTGCTGTTTTATATCGCACGGATATTTCTCCCGTACCGTTTCATCGGAAGTCACAAGGCAATCCGAGGAATTAAACAGATGTAAAGAGGCTGTGCCAAATGGCACAGCCTCTTATTTTTGCAATTGACGCTGGCATAGCAGCCAGTTTTTTTCCTATTATTCGATGATGCCTAGTTTACGGCCGACCTTTGCGATGATGTCCACAGCGCGTTCGATTTGCTCTTCGGTATGCGCCGCCGTGATCATGCAGCGCACACGCCCGGTTCCCTTCGGAACGGTCGGGAATACGATCGGACTGGTGAAGACGCCGTTTTCAAAGAGTGCTTCGGAGAAAGCGCCCGTCTTGGCTTCGTCGCCAATGATGATCGGAGTGATGGGGGTTTCGCTGTGACCGGTGTTAAAGCCCAGTTTGCCAAGCTTTTCTTTAAACAGGCGCGCATTGTCCCATAGCTTGTTGGTGTATGCATCGCTCTCCATCAGCATCTTAACCGCTTCAATGATAGCAGCGGTGTCCGCCGGGGTATTGCCGGTAGAGAACAGGAGCGGCCGGCTGCGGTTCTTCAGCCAGTCGATGGTGACCTGTTTGCCCGCCACATAGCCGCCGATAACGCCCATGGCTTTGGACAAGGTACCAATGATGAAGTCCACTTTGCCGTGGAGATGGAAGTGATCCACCGTACCGCGGCCGCTGCGACCCAACACGCCCGAAGCATGCGCATCGTCCACGTAGGTCATGCAATCATACTTTTCCGCCAGGGCAACGATGCCCGGCAAATTGGCGATATCGCCGTCCATCGAAAAGACACCATCGGTAATGATCAAAACTTTATTGAACTCCGCACGACGCTCCTTCAGCACGCGCTCGAGATCTTTCATATCGCTATGCTTAAAGACGGTTTTCTTGGCCTTCGAAAGACGGCATCCATCGATAATAGAGGCATGGTTTAATTCATCCGAAATAATCAAGTCGCCTTCGTCAACCGCCGCTTGAATGGTGCCGGCGTTGCAGTTAAAGCCGGACTGGTAGACGATAACGGCTTCCTCTTCCTTGAATTCGGCCAGGAGTTTTTCCAGCTCCTCATGCAGAGACAGGTTTCCGTTAATGGGACGCACCGCACCGGCACCAACCCCGTATTTTTCAATGGCGGCAATGGCGGCCTTCTTCAGACGCGGATGATTAGCAAATCCCAGATAGTTGTTGGAGGAAAGATTGATGACTTTTTTTCCATCAATGACACATTCCGCTTCATTCGGGCCTTCGACCACCTTAAAGGTTTTATAGAGACCGTCTTGTTTCAACCCTTCAATTTTGTCCGCAAGATATTGCATGTCGTGAATGCTCATGATTCTCCTCCCCTATTTCGTAAGACGTTTCTTTAAATTTTCCAACATATCCGTGGTCATGGTGTCCAGATCGTACTTTGCCTTCCAGCCCCATTCTTCTTGGGCAGCACTGTCGTCCAGCTGATCCGGCCAGGAATCGGCAATCGCCTGCAAGGTCGGATTGACCTCATACTCCATGGTGAACGCAGGCATCTGTTTTTGAATGGCCGCCGCAACGTCCTCCGGGGCAAAGCTCATGGAGGCGATATTAAAAGCGTTGCGATGCTTGAGCTTCGAAGGATCCGCCTCCATCAATTCATGCACCGCTCGCAGCGCATCGGGAATATACATCATATCCATCAACGTGCCTTTGGCAATCGGGCAGGTATAATGCGCGTCACGAATGGCTTTATAGTAAATTTCCACGGCATAATCCGTCGTGCCGCCACCCGGCAGAGCCTCATAAGAAATCAGTCCCGGGAAACGAACGCCGCGCGTATCCACGCCGAAACGACGGAAATAATAATCGCACAGAAGTTCGCCGGCGACTTTGGTCACGCCATACATCGTTGTCGGGCGCTGAATCGTATCCTGTGGGGTAACTTTAGGGGTAGTCGGTCCGAATGCGCCAATCGAACTGGGCGTGAAGACGGAGAGATTCTTCTCTCTGGCTACCTCCAGAACCTGAAAAAGGCCTCCCAGGTTAATTTGGTAGGCCAATTGCGGACGCGCTTCCGCAACGGCAGACAAAAGAGCTGCCAGATGCATCACCGTATCCACGTGATAGTTGTCCACGAGTTCCGCCAGACGCTTGCCGTCTGTAACATCCAAGAGTTCAAAGGGACCGGCTTCCACCGCCGGGGAATCCTTCTGCACCACATCCGTCAGAATAACATGCTCCGCTCCATACTCGCGCCTGAGATAGGACGATAGTTCTGTCCCAATCTGGCCCAATCCGCCTGTGATTAGAATCGTTTGCATACCTGCTCCTTCGGCTACCTTTCACCGTTACCTCCTCGAAGGCGCAAGATCCCTACGCCCCGGGAGTGTCGATTGCGACGGATTCGGCTTCTTGCTGACGGCGCGGCAGGGAAATGGTAAAGCGTGATCCCGTGCCCAGGGCACTTTCCAGCGTAAGCGTCCCACCGTGCACCTGTACAATATGCTTTACCAAGGAAAGGCCCAAACCGGTTCCCGATCCCTCTGTACGCGTACGACCCGGGTCTACCACATAGAAACGTTCAAAAATGCGTTCCTGGTTTTCCGGCGCAATACCGATGCCATCGTCTTCCACGATTATAAGTATATTGTCCTCGTCTTGCCGTAGCTTTGTCAAGACATATCCGCCCTCCGGCTTTGAATACTTGATCGCATTGCTGAGCAGGTTACGCAATACGTCCGTCATCAGTCGCCGATTGCCGAACAGGCGCACTTCCTGATCTTTTCCTGTGCCCTCCACATCCACATGGAGCTTAACATGATGATCCTGTGCCATCGATCCCAGGGTTTCTATCTCCTGTAACAATGCTTTATGTAAATCAAATTCCTCGCGTTGATCAAAATCCGAATACCCGGTATCAAATTTTGAAAGCTGGATAATTTCATTGATCATATTCAGAAGGCGAATGCCTTCACGATGGATAATGCCGGCAAAGCGGCGCGTGTCTTCGGGCCCCACCATGCCGGATTCAATCATTTCAGCATAACCGTTAATGGACGTGAGCGGACTTTTCAACTCATGGCTCACATTGGCGGAAAATTGGCGACGCATATTTTCGTTTTCGCGCACATTCGCCAATTGCTGCAAGAAATGCGTGCGTTCTTTATTCGTCTCCAATAGACTCCCGAGCGCCTCTTCCGCTTCAAGCGTGGGCACCTCATCTGTCACTTTGCCCGACAGCAAACCGTTTAAATATTTCACCATCATGCGCAGCGGACGTAAGCTTTGAGCATAGATGCGATCCGTGAAAATGGTTGACAAAACGACAGCCACAATCGAAAGCTCAAACACCACGGGAAACATGATCTTTGCCCATTGTACCGGCGTCTTCTCCGGCAGTTCCGCATGTAACGTCCACAAACAAATCAGGGTGGAAACGAGCGCAAAAATCATGCCCGCCAATAAAAAACGGAACCAAATATTACGCTTCATTCCACCCCTCCTGTTAAGCATCCTTGCTCAATTTATAGCCGACATTGCGCACGGTTTTAATGTACTTGCCCGCATCGCCCAACTTCTGGCGCAGCGAACGAATATGGACATCCACGGTACGCGTTTCGCCGGCATATTCATAACCCCAGATCTCATTCATAATCCGATCACGCGACAAGACCACGTCTAAATTATTCATAAGATAATAGAGCAACTCGAACTCTTTGTAGGTTAATTGTACCTCATTTCCATTCACCAACGTCTGCCGTTTTTGCGGATCCATCTCGATTTCGTTGTGTACTAAAACCGAGCGCTCTTCGCTATCGCCATAGCGACGCAGCACCGCTTTCACACGACTTAAGAGTTCCATGACCCCGAAGGGTTTCGTGATATAATCATCCGCGCCCATGTCCAACCCGCGCACCTTGTCGTATTCGCTGGTTTTCGCCGTCAGCATAATCACCGGAATTTCCTTGGTTTCCACCCGATTCTTCAGCGTTCCAAGGATGGTGTAACCGTCTTCTCCGTCCAGCATGATATCCAGTAAAAAGAGAATCGGCGGCTCTTCCTTTTCCAGCGCTTCGTACAATCCCTTTGCATCAGCAAAGCCGCGCGCCTTGTACCCGTTGTTATTCAAGGCATAGCTGATCAATTCCCGTATATTTTGATCATCTTCAACTATAAAAACCTGTTTCATGATATTTCCTCTCGAAAGATAGAAAGAACCGCAATAAGCGCAGAGCGGTTGACGAAAAAGCTAATCAAATTTTTCGACCGCACCGGTAATGGAATATACCACGGCTTCCGCAATGTTTTGCGCGTGATCCGCACTGCGCTCCAAGTATTTTGAAATCATCAACAGATCAATGGCCAAATTCGCATCGATGGTTTCTGTGCGAATATCATTGATGACTTCTTCGCGGACTTTGATAAAGAGGGCATCCACTTCATCATCCATCTGGGCTGCTTCGTACGCCAGTTCGCTGTCCCCTTCCACAAACGCACGTACGGCGTTGGAAACCATCGTTTGTGTGATTTCTGACATCTTCGTCAGACTGCCTAAGCTCCGCTGTTTATAGCCGAAGTCGAGCATCTGTTTAACCAGAACAGCAATATCCTCTGCCTGATCTCCGATTCGCTCCATATCCGTGTTCATGCGAATGGCGGCCGACACAAAGCGAAAGTCGCGCGCTAACGGCTGCTCTTTCAGCAATAGTAACAACGCTTCGGATTCAATCTCCGAGCAAAATTGATTGATCTCCGGTTCCTGTTGGAGCACAAAATCGATATGCGATGTATCCTTGCTGTTTAAGGCCTCCAGCGCATACGAGAGAGACTGGTTCACCATTTCTCCCATGGACACCAAGTTGGAGTTCAATTCCTCCAGTTTGTTTTCAAAATTATTACGCATACTTTCTCCTCCCACCGACGGGCATCATCCAAAGTGACCCGTAACATAGCGCTCCGTACGTTCATAGCGCGGATTTTCAAAAATTTGCACGGTATCGCCAAACTCTACCAGCTCTCCTAAATAGAAGAAGCCCGTTTCATCGGCAATGCGCGTTGCCTGCTGCATATTATGAGTGACGATGATGATCGTGAACTCTTTTTTCAGATCAAACATAAGGTCTTCGATCTTCGTCGTAGAAATCGGATCCAATGCCGAGGTCGGTTCATCCATTAGGATGACTTCCGGTTCCACTGCCAGAGTACGCGCAATGCACAAACGCTGTTGTTGTCCGCCGGAAAGTCCCAACGCACTCTTGTGCAGACGATCCTTCAGTTCGTCCCAAATGGCCGCTTGCTTGAGGCTGCGTTCCACAATCTCGTCCAGCTGCTTCCGGTCACGAATGCCATTAATACGCGGACCGTAGGCCACATTTTCATAGACACTCTTCGGAAACGGGTTTGGCTGCTGAAACACCATACCGACACGCTTACGTAACTCCAACGCATCCATATCTTTATAGACGTCCTTGCCATCCATGAGCAGCTTGCCATCCACGCGCGTATCGGGAATCAAATCGTTCATACGGTTGATGGTTTTTAAAAAGGTGGATTTTCCACAACCGGATGGCCCGATGAATGCCGTAATCTGATTGGATTTCACATTCATATTGATGTCCTTGAGCGCCTGAAACTCGCCGTAATAAAAGTCCAGAGCAGACACTTCAAATTTGAAGGGCTGGTTCTGCGTTTCAATCGTATTCATCAACGACTCCTTCACTGATTCTCAACCGTCGAACGCTTTACTTCTTAGCGCTTCCGGTTTGCTTTTTGTTGATGTTGCTGACAATTCTGCGCGCAATGACTGAGAACAGCAACACGACAATGACCAAGATAGCGGCCGAAAAGTTAGCAATTTTCGCACTGTTCGGGTCCACAGCTTCCGAGCGCATAACCCAAATATGCAACGCCAGCGTTTCGCCGGTGCGGAGCGGGTTTAACGCGTTTAGCGGAGAGGTCAAGTCCCAGTTTGCCCAGTCGATACGGGTAGACATACCCGACGTATACATTAACGCCGTCGCTTCACCGAAAACACGGCCGGCAGCCAAGATGATACCGGAACCGATACGCGGCAGCGCCGCCGGCAGCAAGGTGTGCACAATGGCATACCAATGCGTCGATCCCAACGCCATGCTGCCTTCAACAAAGTTGCGTGGCAACGCGCGAATGGCGTCCTCTGTGGAGGTGGTAATGAGCGGAATACTTAAAATGGATACCGTCAAGGAGCCGGCTAACAGGTTCCAGGTGGCACCAAAAGTGAGCACAAAGGCCAAGTAGCCGAACAAACCGATAACAATGGACGGCAGCGAGGATAAAGATTCGATGCTCATCCGCAAGAATTCGGTGACTTTGCCCTGTTTCGCATATTCTGCCATATAGATACCTGCCGGAATGCCCACCAGGCAGCTGAATAGCAACGAAAGGAACAGCAGATAAATGGTATTAAAGAGCTGGTTTCCGATACCCTTGGATGTGAAGGAGAAAACGCCCGGGAAGTAGCTCATGAGGCCATTTACGATAATATAGCCTGCTAAAAGCAGGATAAAGATCAGGAAGAAGCCGCCGATTGCCGAGAACAGTATCGTCATGAAGCGATCCACATTCTTGGCTTGGGCGATACGCTTTCGCATTCTCTCGTCCATCACACCACCTCCTCATCCAGATCCGCGTCGGCTTTTTCCGCCGCCTTCATCGCACTCATCTGCTGCTCCAGTTTGTTCTTCTGAACATTCGAGAATACATGGATTAGAACAATGAACAGAATAGAGATCACCATTAACAGCAATGCCAGACTCCAAAGTGCCATGTTTGCTTCACTTCCATCGATAGTATTACCCATATCGGAAGCCAAGATGCCGGTGATATTCGCCGTCGGAAACAAAATGCCGTTCGGGAACAGACGCGTACGCCCAATCACCATGGAAACGGCCAATGCTTCGCCGAATGCACGTGCCAGCCCCAAAATAATGCCGGTATAAATACCGGTGCTGGATGCCGGAATGACGATGTTCTTAATGACCTGCCAGCGCGTAGATCCCATGCCATAGGCTGCCTGGCGATAGCTATCCGGCACACCGCGAATGGTATCCGTGATATACGTGGTGATGGTCGGAAAGATCATAACTGTCAATACGATCACCGCCGCTAACACGGAATAGCCGCCTACCGGGGCATGGAAAGTATCACGAATCCAAGGCACCAACACGGTCAAGCCCACCCAGCCATAGACAATGGAGGGAATACCAACGAAGATTTCCACGGCCGGTTGAAAAATGGTTTTGCCCCATTTCGGAGCAATTTCTGTCATAAAAATCGCTGCCCCCAGCGAAAACGGCGTGGCCAATAGAATGGCCAGACCGCAGGTGAGGATGGAGCCGAAGATATACACCGCGGCCCCGATGCTGCCCTTCCCCGGTGAATCAAAGGAGTCCGTAGGATTCCAATTTTCGCTAAAAAGAAAGTCCATCACACCATGCTTGAACTGCGTGAAGGAGGCTGTCCCGCGCACAAGCAGGAATAGAAGAATAGCGATGGTAATGGCTATGATGAGTAACCCCATGAAGGTCACAAATCCGCGTCCCAAGTACTCTCTTCTGAACTTTTCCTCTCCCGGCGTGCGCAGTCTCTTTTCACGTGTCTTCACCAATGACGAAGACGCTGCTTCTTGTTGTTTCGTAGCCATATGCACGTCCAATCTGGTTCTAAAGAATGTCCCGGTTCTACAGGACGTCTCGCTTCAAAAATGTTCCGATTAAGGGGCTCTTCCCTGCCGAAAACACCATCCGTAAAGGAAGAGGCATTGCGAAACTCTCATTTCACAATGCCTCCGCAGTTTCCTATTGTCGGACTCTAACCTTCCGAATGTTCAGACGAACACTCGAAGTTGTGAAGGAGACTTTGCTTTACTTCATCGGGGTATCATGACCCTTCATAGCGTCCGCAGCCAATTTCGAAGATACGCCATAGCCCATCTCTTCGATGTTCTTACCAAACTCTTCACCCATGAAGTAGTCTAGGAATTCTTTTGCCGGAGTCTGTGCTTCGCCTTTTGTATAAACATGTTCGAAGCCCCATACCGGATATTTACCCGAGTAGGTGTTTTCCAACGTCGGTTCTACGCCGTCCAGTTTAACCGCCTTGACACCTTTGGCCTGGTCACCAACGAGGTAGGACAGAGCCACATAACCGATGGCGCCTTCGTTCTGCTTTACGCTCTGCAGCAATTCGCCTGAGTTATCTGTTTCCATGGAGCCCTTGGTCTCGTCCGCACCATTCAGAGCGAACTTCGTGAACAGAGCACGCGTACCGGAGGAAGACGGACGAGTGATCAGCATGATCGGCTTATCATCGCCACCGACATCTTTCCAGTTCGTTACCTTGCCGGTGAAGATGTCAATCATCTGCTGCTGTGTTAAATCAGCAACTTTGTTCTTTTCATTAACAATCGGAGCCATCGTGATGATGCAAACCTTGTGGTCAACTAAGCCTTTTGCCTGATCCGCTTCCAGTTTGTCCTCAGCAAAAACATCCGACATACCCAGCGTAACAGTACCGGCAGCAGCGTCTTTCAGGCCCTGGCCCGAACCACCCGCGTTTACGGTAATGGCCACGCCCGTTGCCTTCTGCATGAATGCTTCCGCCGCTTTATCTGCCAACGGCTTCAATGCCGACGAACCGGATGCGCTGATCTGGCCCTTCAGACTCGGATCCACATCGCCACCCTTTGTAGCGGCTTGCGACGAAGCATCTGCTTTGGATTCTTCCGAAGCTGCTACATTGCTGGACGCTTCGGAAGCAGCGCTGCTCTGGTCTTTTTTGTCATTGCCACCGCAAGCAGCCAGTGTCACGACAAGCGCAAACGCCAACAACGTGCCCAATACTTTCTTCATGGTTGATTTCATTGAATACCACCTTTTCTTTTATCTAAGAATTGTTCGACCCTTCTGTACTCGCACAGCGTTTGCCGAATGATTCGGACACCCGCAACAATGCCGCGGATTTCTGTCAGAAGGACTACGCAACATGGACATTCCATGGGAAACGCCCCACTCCATACGCTGTGTACATTTCATAGCATAAGAGAGTCAGGTTAAAACAAGGAGAGTCTTTTTGTTAAGGTTATGTAAAATCCATGCGAACCGCTCCGTGTCTGTGTGGAATGGCCTGTTAGCGATGAGCGCGGGATGGGGCGCGATCACGGAGTTCATTTGGGGCGGGGGTGACCATGGCGGCGTTGTCGCGGAGTCCTTTTGGGGGGAGCGTGGCTGTGCGTGTTTTTTGCATGAGGCGTGGTCGGGGGCTACATTCGGAGGCGGGGGTGACCTCTGCCCCGCGGCTTTGACCGTGCCTTTGCCACTTTTTTGTAAAAGGCACGGTCGGGAACGGCTGCTTTGCTCCGATTTTGACCGTGCCTTTGACGTTTTTTTGTAAAAGGCACGGTCGGTTGTGCCGTCTGCCTCACGGTTTTGACAGTGCCTTTGCCACCTTTTTTGCAAAAGGCACGGTCGGGGACGGCTGCTTTGCTCCGATTTTGACCGTGCTTTTGCTCATTTTTTCCAAAAGACACGGTCGCGCACGACCCTCAAGCTCCGATTTTGACCGTGCCTTTGCCACCTTTTTTGCAAAAGGCACGGTCGGGGACGACCTCTTTGCTCCGGTTTCGACCGTGCCTTTGGCGCTTTTTTATAAAAGACACGGTCGGTTGTGCCATCTGCCTCACGATTTTGACCGTGCCTTTGACGTTTTTTTCCAAAAGGCACGGTCGGGGGCGCCTGCTTCGCTCCTATTTTGACCGTGCCTTTGACGCTTTTTTGCAAAAGGCACGGTCGTCCACAACCTCTTTGCTCCGATTTTGACCGTGCCTTTGACGTTTTTTTGCAAAAGGCACGGTCGGGGACGGCTGCTTTGCTGTGGTTTCGACCGTGCTTTTGCTCATTTTTTGTAAAAGGCACGGTCGCGCACGGCTGCTTCGCTCCGATTTTGACCGTGCCTTTGACGTTTTTTAATAAAAGGCACGGTCGGTTGTGCCGTCTGCCTCACGGTTTCGACCGTGCCTTTGCCACCTTTTTTGCAAAAGGCACGGTCGGTTGTGCCGTCTGCCTCACGATTTTGACCGTGCCTTTGATGTTTTTTTGCAAAAGGCGCGGTCGGTTGTGCCGTCTGCCTCACGGTTTCGACCGTGCCTTTGCCACTTTTTTGTAAAAGGCACGGTCGGTTGTGCCGTCTGCCTCACGATTTTGACCGTGCCTTTGACGTTTTTTTATAAAAGGCACGGTCGGGGACGACCTCTTTGCTCCGATTTTGACCGTGCCTTTGACACTTTTTTGCAAAAGGCACGGTCGTGCACGACCCTCAAGCTCCGATTTTGACCGTGCCTTTGACGTTTTTTTGCAAAAGGCACGGTAGCGCACGACTCTCAAGCTCCGGTTTCGACCGTGCCTTTGCCGCTTTTTTGCAAAAGGCACGGTCGGTTGTGCCGTCTGCCTCACGGTTTTGACCGTGCCTTTGACGTTTTTTTATAAAAGGCACGGTCGGGGACGAACTCTTCGCTCCGGTTTCGACCGTGCCTTTGACGCTTTTTTGCAAAAGGCACGGTCGGGCGCAACCCTCAAGCTCCGATTTTGACTGTGCCTTTGCCACTTTTTTGTAAAAGGCACGGTCGCGCACGGCCCTCGACCCACACAATCCCGGCTTTAGATTACGCCTTTCTCCGAGCGCTTCTTATATTGTAAACGCCCATTAGAATGGTGCTGAAGCGCACCTTTCTACAGGGTATGCCGCCGACGCTTGCGCAATCAATGATTCTATGTTATAATTTTCCAATCGTACGGATCATTAGCTCAGCTGGTTAGAGCGCCACGTTCACATCGTGGAGGTCGTCGGTTCGAGTCCAACATGATCCAAGTATCAACGACGAAGCGCAGGCTTCGTCGTTTTTTTATATAAAAGCTTTCCCATTGTCATAAGGGCCCGGGACAGACGCAGTTGCTACCGCATTGCTATGAAACACTGGTTCTACTGCATTGCTATGAAACATAGTTCCTATCCCATTACTATGAGATGGCATAAAATGGCGACGCCTACCAATGCCAACAGACGCCGGTCGATAAATCCGTAGCGGTGCATTGCTATGATACGAGGTGATTATTCTTCGTTTTATGGAAAGGTTTTTGGGTATAAAAGAATAGACAGGAAATTTAGGCTTGAACAAAAAGTTTTCTGTGGTCTTGTTTTCCTGAGCGAGGCCGGAAACACCGAAGCAAGGCGGCGAAAGAAACGGCTTGTTTTAACATGGAATGTTACCAAGAAACGTCAGAAAAAGGAGTTTATCATGGCAAAAGATTTTTTGGAGAATGCAAAAGAAAAAATTGATGAGGCCGGTAAGAATGTCAGCGACATGGGCAAAGATGTCGGCAAAAAAGTTAGCGATGGCGCTGAGGAATTGAAAGATAAGGCAAAAGAAGGCGCTGAGGATTTAAAAGAGAAGACAAAGGAAGGCGTTGAGAACGTCAAAGACTTTTTTGGCAATATTGGAAAGTAATTTTGCCATGAAGGATAAGAGAAGGCTGCCGGCGGGCGGCCTTCTTTTTATTGACACCATCGCCGGATTCTGTTATTATTTTTCGAGTACGGACCATTAGCTCAGTCGGTTAGAGCGCCACGTTGACATCGTGGAGGTCGCTGGTTCGATTCCAGTGTGGTCCATCACGTAAAGCGCTCGGTCCTGCGATTGCGGATCGGGCTTTTTTTATTAAGCAGTGCCTGCAAGGCATGGCGGAAGGCTAAGGGAGGAGTCATGAAATTTGTCAAAAAAGCGATTGCGCTTGGAGTAGCGATGTGCCTGCTGGCGGGTTGCCAGTCGCCGGCAAAGCCGAATGACCAAGAGCAAAGCGATTCTTCGGCAGCCTCTTCGGTTTCTGCTGATTCCGAGGGGCCGAAGCTCACGACTGAAGCGTTGGAAAAAATGCCTCTTACGGGGCAAGGCACCTGGGTAGATGGCGAAGATGGGACCAAATGGTACAAAAATACCGGCACCTTTTATGATGCTTTTGATACGATGATTCAGTTCGTCGCGTATACAAAAGATGAAAAAGAATTCGATCGCTATTTTACGCTCTGTCGGACGGAATTTGAGCGATTGCATAAGCTTTATGATAACTACAAGGAATATGAGGGTGTCTCAAACCTGATGACCTTGAATAAAACGGCCGCACAGGCGCCGGTAGCGGTAGAGGATGATCTTTTTTCGATGCTTGCGTTTAGCAAAGAGAACTATGCGAAAACACTCGGCAAGGTGAACATTGCCATGGGCGCAACGCTGACGCTTTGGCATGACACGCGTGAGGCGGCTATTGCGGAACAGGAAGAACACGAGCACGATGCGTCGCATAGCGATGCCACTTCCCATGCCCCGATCAGCTTGCCCACAAAGGCAGCGCTGGAAGCGTCGGCCAAGCATCGCAATATCAATGATCTCGTTCTGGATCCGAAAAAGAAAACCGTATACTTCAAAGACCCGAATCTCAAACTCGATGCCGGCGCTGTGGCCAAGGGCTACGCGACAGAATGCATTGCTAAAAAATTGATGGAAGCGGGCTTTGCGCATGGTCTTATCAGTGCCGGTGGCAATGTCAAGGTCATCGGAACGCCTATCGATGGGCGTGCCACGTGGAATGTTGGCATTGTGCATCCGCGTTCTGACAATCAGGACATTATTGCGAAGGCCGCTGTTAAGGCCAATACCTCGATGGTCACCTCCGGCGATTATCAACGCTACTTTGAGCTGAATGGTGTGCGTTATGCGCACATCATCGATCCGCAAACGCTCTATCCGGCTACCGCTTATTCCTCGGTAACCGTGCGCACCGCAGATTCCGGTCTGGCCGACCTTCTCTCCACGGCTTTCTTTATAGCGACGCCGCAGGAGGCCCAGAAAATTTTGGAGAATTACAAGGACGCCGGCGTGGAAGTGCTCTGGGTGGATCAGAACATGCATGTCAACGTAACGCCCGGTATGCAAGCGGATGTGACGCTGGCACAACCGCAGCAATAAAGAGGGGTATTTTAAGGCGGAATGTAAGGAGCCGACCCGTGCGGGTCGGCTTTTTTATTTACCAATCGTCGGCCGTCAGGCCGACTCCTTCCGGCGCTGAAGGTGCCTATTCTAAATGCCGGTGCCCATTGATCTGCACTTTCGACCGTGCCTTTGTCGCTTTTTTACAAAAGGCACGGTCGGCCACGCCCTTTGCCTCGCGATTTCGACCGTGCCTTTGACGCTTTTTTGCAAAAGGCACGGTCGCCTGCGCCCCACAACCTCCGATTTCGACCGTGCCCTCTGCCTCGCAATTTCGACCGTGCCTTTAACGTTTTTTTACAAAAGGCACGGTCGCCTGTGCCCCACAACCCACGGCTTCGACCGTGCCTTTGACGTTTTTTTACAAAAGGCACGGTCCCCTACACCCCACAACCTCCGATTTCGACCGTGCCTTTGACGTTTTTTTCCAAAAGGCACGGTCGGCCATGCCATCCGTCCCGCATTTCTGACCGTGCCTCCGCCATTTTTCCTCAAAAGGCACGACATTCGTTATCGTGGGGGTGTCCAATTTGCAAAAAAAGGAAGCCGACCCGTGTGGGTCGGCTTCTGTAATATGCCATTATGGTAGGTGGCCTTGCAGGCCGCCTTCAACTTCTGGTATTAGAGGAATTGCTGGTTGTGATTGCAACCTCGCGCCTTCTGCTGCTTATCGCAAAATGATCGCTTCGCGTTCGGGGCCGACGGAGACGTAACGAATTGGGCAATCGATGGCTTTTTCAAGGTAGAGGACGTAGTCTTTGGCGGCTTGCGGGAGATCGTCCCAGGTGCGGCAGCCGGAGATGTCCTGTTTCCATCCCGGAAGGGTGGTCTCGACGGGTTCGGCGTCGTTCAAAAGCTCTGGGAATGGGAATTCGTCGGTTTCATCGCCATGGATGCGGTAGCGTTCAACGACGGGAATTTCGTCGAGGTAGCTTAGTACGTCGAGCTTAGTGAGAGCAATGGCCGTCGCGCCTTGGGCGTCCACACCATAACGGGTGGCAACGAGATCGATGGGGCCGACGCGACGGGGACGGCCGGTTTTTGCGCCGTATTCGTTTCCGGCTTTGCGTAGGGCTTCGGCTTGGTCGCCGAACCATTCGCAGGTAAAGGGGCCTTCACCGACACAGCTGGAGTAGGCCTTGACGACGCCGAGTACGTCTTGAATGTGCACGGCGGGGAAACCGGAGCCGACGGGTGCGTAAGCGGCCAGGGAGTTGGATGAGGTGGTGTATGGATGAATGCCCAGATCCAAGTCGCGCAGAGCGCCAAGTTGGGCTTCAAAGAGAATCTTTTTGCCGGCACGATCGGCTTCACGAAGAACCTTGGCGGTGTTACGAATGTATGGCTTTAAGGGCTCGGCATATTGTTTAAGCCAAGAAAGAACCTCTTCGGTTGTCGTTGCCGGAGCGCCGTAAACTTTGGTCAATGTAAGATTCTTCCATTCGACCAACTGTTCCACATGGTTGCGCAGATGCTCGGGATAGAGCAATTCGCCGGCCATGATGGTTTTCTTGGCGGCTTTATCGGCATAGAAGGGAGCAATGCCCTGCTTGGTGGAGCCGAATTTCCGATCAGCCAGACGCGCCTCTTCGAGGGCGTCAAGGTCGCGATGCCAGGGCAGGACAAGGGAAGCGCGCTCGGAGATCATGAAATGAGAAGGCTCCAGGGGTACACCTTTTTGTTCCACTTCCTGCATTTCTTTGAGCAGATTCTCGCAATCCACCGCTACACCGTTGCCAAGAATGTTGATCACCTCGGGACGGAAAATGCCTGACGGCAACAGATGGAGCGCAAATGTGCCCTTGTCGTTCACGACGGTGTGACCGGCGTTGCCGCCGCCTTGGTAGCGAACGACCACGTCGTATTGTTCGGTGAGAAGATCGACCATACGGCCTTTGCCTTCATCGCCCCAGTTAATGCCAACAATGGCGCCATGTGCCATATTACTTCCTCCATTCGTTTGACGGTTGTAAAGAGTTTACGCCAACGGATTTTCGAACCATTGCCGCTGTCGTTCCGCCTTGGGACAGCGATGCAGACGCCGGCGTTTGTTTGGCTTTGCCATCGCCAAGCTCCCCATAAACCATAGAGCCGATGACGATCACACAGCCTATCGCGGTGATCGGTGTGAGCGGTTCACTCAGAAGAATGGCCGAAACAAACACCGAAGAGACCGGATCGATATAACTCAACAGGGAAATGCTTTGTGCCGCAAGATGCTGCAGGGCACTAAACCACAATGAATAGGCAATGCCCGTATGCGCCACGCCCAAGATAACAGTATACACGATAGAGCGCAGATCTATCTGAATCGCGCTGAAATCCTCCGTAAAAAGGACATAGGGCAAAACCGCCAAGGAGGCAATGCCCATCTCCACACAGGCGAGACTCATGCCATCGATATCGGAAAGATCCTTGCCCAGGGCCATGACGGCCGCATAGCAACACGCCCCCATCAGGGCTAAGAAAATCCCGAAGCCACCCGTTAGCTTTCCCGAAATCATGCCTGAGACAAACGTCATACCAAACACTGCGCAGGCGGCAGCAATGCCGCGACGCCGCGTGATCTTTTCGCCAAAAAGGAAAGGCGAAGCCAACAGGAAAATCAAAGAAGACATGCAATAGCACATCGTCGCTATGGCCACGGTGGTATATTTGTAGGCTTCAAAGAGGAGAATCCAGTCCAGTGCCGTAATGGCGCCGGCAATGGCGAGCCGTTTTTTATGTTTTTTAACAGCCTCCCAGGCAAAATGGCTGCGTCCCAGGGCAAAAAGCAAGGCTAAGAACGCGCTGCCGATAAGCGCACGGAAAAACACCAACAGCGAAGAAGAAAATAACACCCCGTGTCGAAAAAATCCCAGCGTGCTGAAAATCAGCATCGATGCGATAAATTCTGCTTTTGGCGAGATTATTTTTTTCATCGTTCGGCCCTTTCTTTGGTTTGCTCCTTCCGCAATTTCACCCGCTATCCATTGTAACGTATTTTTGAGCGTATAACGTATTTATGCGCCTGTACCGTATGGCTTGTCAACGTTTAGCTTTCATAAAAGCGCGGCACACGAGAAGCAATACCGCTCAAAATTTCATACGAAATCGTCTCAGCACGATCCGCTAAACAGTCGACGGCAATGCCCCGCGGTACCCGCGGTGCCGGAAAAACTTCCGCTTGCGTATCGCTAAAAAGCGCTTGGAAGGCGGCTTCTGTTTCGGCATGCAGGGCTTTGGAATCGGCTTGGTTCCAATCCGCCGCACCCATTACGAGCACGCGATCTCCCACCTCCACGGGCGGTGCATCCGTCACATCCACCATCAGCTGGTCCATGCAAATGCGCCCGATAACTCGACACAGCGTACCCTTCACCGAGAGTGCAGTGCGGCCGGACAGCAATCGCACATAGCCATCTGCATAACCCAGCTGTACCGTTGCCACTTTGGTCTTACGCCGGCTGCGCCAGGTACGACCATAGCCCACGGTTTCCCCTGCCTCCATCCATTTGACACGCGAAATCGGTGCAGTCCATCGATACGGGGTCTGCAATGAAACTGTAGTGGCCGCTTCACACTCTGCCGACGGATACGCGCCGTAGAGACAAATCCCCAAACGCGCGCCCTCGAAGAGATCGGCTTCGGGCAAAAAGAGCAAGCCCGCATCGTTCGCAATGTGGCGCAGCGGAATGGTAACACCTGCCGCCTCAAGCTTTTGCGCCAGCGTACGGAAACGGGAGAGTTGCTCCTCCGCAAAGGCATTCGGAAACGGCGCTTCATCTGCCGTAGCCAAATGCGAGAACATGCCTTCGATAGTAAGGAATGGAAGTTTAGCAACGACAGCAATATCGCGTGCGGCAGCGTCTTGCTCCGCGATGAATCCCACCCGGCGATGCCCGGTATCTACCGCAATATGAACGGGATGGCGCACCCCCAGCTTTTTTGCCGCGGCATTCCAGCGCATGGCATCCTCTAACGTGGAAAGCGCCGGTTCAATCTGGCGACGAATCATTTCTGCTACGTCTTCGGGTGCTACATAGCCGAATAGTAAAATCGGCTTATCCGGAATGGCTTCGCGCAATAGCATCGCTTCCGAGACCGTCGCCACACAAAAGCCTTCCACCAGATCGTGAATCGCACGTGCCACCGGTACTGCGCCCAGTCCGTAGGCGTTGGCCTTCACCACGCCCCAAAGGCGCATCGCATGGCGGCCCTTGCGCATGGCTTCCAAATTGGCGCGCACCAGATGACAATTGACCTCTAGGATTGCTTGTGACTTCATCCTTTCTCCCCCCTTGCGACTTCATTCCTTGACAGGCTACAATAGAAAAAATAAGAAAAGGAGCCTGCTATGAAACCCGTAATCGGTCTCAGCACCACTTACACCCACAACGATTCGCTCGGCAGCCTGCTTCATATGGGCGTGCCTGGGCAAAGCTACCACGTCTGTACTGACGATTTTGTCCAAGATCTCTTAGCCGCTGACGCCGTACCGGTCTTGCTTCCGACCGTCCGCACAGAGGTGGAGCGGGAAGAACAGCTGGCCATGCTCGACGGCATTATTTTTTGTGGCGGTGCCGACATTTATACGCCGCTTTATCGTGAAACCACACGCAAAGAATGCGGCCCGGTAGTGCCTGAACAGGATAACCATGAAGTGGCTCTGGCTAAACTGGCGGTAAAACACGATCTGCCGATCTTAGGCGTTTGTCGCGGTATGCAACTGTTAAATGTTGCCCTCGGCGGTACCCTCTATCAGGATCTGCCTTCACAGAAGCCGGGATCCCTCTATCACAGCAATGAAATGGTTCCGCGCTTTTATGGGGTGCATTCGCTGGAAATTGCGCCGCATTCATTGCTGTCTCGGCTGTTTCCTCAAGCGCCGTGTGTCAATTCCTTCCATCACCAAGCGGTCAAAGATGTAGCGCCGTCGTTATGCGTCACGGCGCGTGCCGCCGACGGCGTGATCGAAGCACTGGAGTGCCCCGGTAAGTCCGATTTTCTGGCGGTTCAATGGCACCCGGAAATGATGGCTCCCGCTGATGAGAAACAACAGGCACTCTTTGCCTGGCTGGTGCGCTGCGCACAAGAGAAAAAGAATCGCTAAGATCGGCCATCGGCCATCTTTCGGCGCTTCAGTTCATCGAACGGCGATCCTGCATCGCTCGTGCGAGCGTCAGTTCATCATAATATTCCAGCGATCCGCCCACCGGAATGCCGCTGGCAATGCGGGATACACGCACCGGAAAGTCTTCCAGCTGATCTGCCAGGAAAAGCATCGTCGTTTCCCCTTCTACGGTGGGCGAAAGCGCCAAAATCACTTCTTTCACCGGGGTATCCGTCGCCAACGAATCTTTCACACGCTTGAGCAGCCGCGACACCCCGATTTCCTCCGGTCCACGCTGATCCATGGGCGAAAGCAACCCGTTAAGCACATGATACGTACCAAAGTAACTCGCCCCTCGCTCAATGGCCAAGAGATTCGTCACCTCTTCGACCACAGTGATCACGGAATGATCCCGTTTCACAGAAGCACAAATGGGACAGATTTCCTGTTCGGTAATATTGCCGCAAATCCGGCAGCGATGCACTTTTTCCGTGACATCCCAAAGAGCTCGCGCAAAGGCGCGCGTCGCGGCAGGATCCTTTAGCGCATGCAACGCCAGACGCTGTGCCGTCTTTTTTCCGATGGTGGGCTGCTGCCGATATTTCTCGATCAGCACCTCCACCGATGCCGGAAATTCGTTCATGCTATTCTCCCTTCGCTTAGAGTCCCGGAATATTTATGCCGCCCGTCAGACGTCCCATCTCCGATTCGTTCAACGCCGATGCCTGATGAATCGCATCATTCACCGCAACCATGATCAAATCCGACAGCATTTCCGTATCTTCCGGATCTACCACTTCCGGATCCAATACCAATTCCAGCAATTCATGCTTGCCGTTCATTTTGACTTTCACCATGCCGCCACCGGCACTGGCTTCAATCTCTGTCGCATCGATTTTTTGCTGCGTCTCCTCCATTTGTTTTTGCAGACGCTGCATCTTCTTCATCATATTGCCCATGTTGTTGCCGCCGTACGGCCCTTTGAAACCCTTCATCTTCTCCTCCTCGGTCAAATACGACCTTATTTTTTCTCTAACAGTTCAGGCGGAATTACTCGCTGTAATTCTTGCCAAGTCCAGTCTTCATTTTGTGCTTTTTCTTGCGCCGGCGATGGTTGCACCACCGTCTCCGTGGCTTTTTCCGGTGCTTTGGTCTGCGCTTTTTCCGGCACTTTTTCCGGCACTTTTTCCGGCACTTTTTCCGGCACTTTTTCCGGCGATGGCGCTGCTGTCGCCGGTGGCGCTACTTTTGCAGGCGCTGCGTAATTCGGCGTAGTGTGCGCCACTTTACCAATGTGTACTTTCCACGGCTTCCCGGTGAATTCTGACAGTGCTTCGGACAGCTCCTTTTCCTTGCCCTTCAGGACGCCTTCCTGCATGGCGTTTTCCGGTGCAAAGGTTACAAACACTTCCGAACGCGACACCTCTATTTTATCAAATCGGTCCAAGAAAAACGGCGCCACAATCTTTTTACCGACGACAAATTTACGCCATTCCGATGCATGATCGCGATACCATGCAAGCGGGTCGATCGCAGAAGCGCTGCCCAACGACGGCGTCGCGGGAGTAGGCGCGGGCTGCGGTGCAGGCGTGGGCTGCGACGCGGGAGTTGGAGTCGGCTGCGGCTTTGGTGCTGCGGTTGGCGCCGACTTCGGCTGCGGTGCGGGAGCTGACTGCGACGCGGGAGCGGGTGTCGCTATGGCTGCCGGCGGTCCCGCGGCAAGCCACTTTTTGTCAATCGCTTCTTGCACTGCTTTTTCCGGCGATTGCCATCGCTCCACCATCTGCAGTTTGGCTTCCACCGCCGCCAGTCGACTTTCCAGTCGCTTCGGCGAGGTGTAATCCACCAAACGAGCCACCGTTGCTAAGAAGAGTGTCTCCGCCGCGTCCGATTTGCGCAACAAGACATCCGTTTCGACCAATACATCGATGGAATCCAAAAGCCGCGATAGCGCAACGTCGGCCACCATCGCTTCCATCGCTTCACGCTCGGCTTTCGCTATCGGTAATGCCAGCGATGCGCCGCCGCCTTTGACGAGCAGCAATTGCTGAAAATACTGCATCCATTCGCTGATGAGCGTACCTGCTTCCTTACCTTCCTCAAGCAAATGATGCGCATAGGCCATCGCCGCAGTCAAGCGATCCGCGAGCACATCGCGTGTGAGTTCCTCGAGGGAAACCCAGCCCGCCGTACCCAGCACGCGATCCACCACCTCTTCCGTGATCGTCGTCTCGCCCATCGCCATGACCTGATCCAGCAAAGAAAGAGCATCGCGCAGCGCGCCATTGGCCGCCAATGCCAAGGCTTGCAAGGCTTCCGGTGTAATCCTAAGCTGTTGCTCCTCGGCCACCATCGCCAAGCGCTTCGCGATCACTTCCGGCTCAATGCGTTTAAACTCATACCGCTGTACACGTGACAAAATCGTCGCCGGAATCCGCTCCGGCTCCGTCGTTGCTAAAATAAAAATTAGATGCGACGGCGGTTCTTCCATAATTTTTAAAAGCGCATTAAACGCTTCTTTCGTAATCATGTGCGCTTCATCGATGATGTACACCTTGTAACGCACTTGCGCCGGCGGATAAATCACGGTCTCACGCAATTCACGAATATCATCGATGCCACGATTGGATGCGGCATCCATCTCCACGACATCCATCGTCGTCTCGTCCAAAATCGCCCGGCAATGCGCACAAGCATTGCAAGGATTGCCGTCATGCGAATCCAGACAGTTCACCGCCCGTGCGAAAATCTTCGCACACGACGTTTTCCCCGTGCCCCGCGTCCCCGCGAACAAGTACGCATGCCCGATCTGTCCCGTCATGATCTGATTTTTCAGCGCCGTCACAATGGCATCCTGCCCGACCACCTCATCAAAGGTCTGTGGCCGATAAGCGCGATATAGAGCTTTTTGCATGGCAACCTCCCGTCTTATTTTACCATAGCGATGAACGAGGTGGGGTGCGAAGGGTGGGGTGCGGTTCTGTGGCGTACAGGGGATGAGCGTTGTGTGGTGCCGTGGTTCGCGGGTCCGGCGGCGCGCGGGGGTGCGGGGTGCTGCGGGGCGCGGGCTGGCGGCGCGCGGAGGTGCGGGGTGCTGCGGGGCCGGGCTGGCGGCGCGCGGGGGTGCGGTGTGCTGCGGGGCCTGCGGCGCGCGGAGGATGCCCGTCTGCCGCGGGCGGCTTTAGATATCAGACGGAGGGCGGCCCGACGGGCCGCCTTCTGCTTTAATAATAGTAGGGGCTGATCCAAACGGCCGAAATGGCGAAACGGCGGCGTCTGAAGATACTGGGATTCCTCCTTTTCTCTTCGACGGTACGTCGAAAGTCGGCCGTTTGGATCAGCCCCACCGCATTTTTCTCAATATCGATAGGCAGTGCTTAAATAGCGCTGTAGGTAGGCATCAACGAGTTCAAAGCTCAAGGGAAAGGTGCCGGATTCAAAAGTGACAATTAAATTTTGTCCGAGGACCAAGCCATTTTTTTGATAATAGGTTAGCTTTTTGAGAGTCGCATCGCTATAGGTGGGATCATCCATCATGCCGCAATGTTCCCAATAGATTTCCATGTCGTTGGAGGCATCATAAAAAGTAAAGTCCGGATAGAAGGTCTGATTGTCTAGGTGTAGCGGACACTCGTATTTGTAGGCGATGTGGTGGTCGTGAAAAATATCTGCTAGGATTTTCTCGCTTTTGGAGCGCACTCTTTCGCCATGCTTTGTGGGAAATATCTTGTTTTCTGCGTGGTAATCCAGGGGCTCAGGGGTGTGCTGGAGCCACTGGTCCAGCTTTTGATTTTGCGTCGGCGCTAAGGGGGTTGCCAATAGTTTTCGCGACGGCTTTAAGTTTTCATAAATAGCATCAATGCTTTGATCGCTGGTGCCATGTAAGAATCTTTTTATCTTCGTCAATCGACAGGTCAAGCGCTTCAACATTTTCTTATTGTAGGATTGCTGCGCTAATTGTTTAATTCGATCGATGTTGGCTTGGTCTAAATAAATTCTGCTTTCCCGGGCCTTTCCTGGCTCGGCACCACGATGATAATACTGTGGTCTTCCATGGCGATCGTCAATTTCCAAATAGCCTTGCATCGTCTGTGTGTCGTTAAGAACGTTGATGCATCGTTCGTATTTTTTGGCCAACTCCTGCAGCGTGTGTACCATTTGTGTCCATTTGTCAAACATCGCCAGTCCCTCCCTCTCAAGGCATCGCTAATGCAACGCTTCAACATCTGGCTCCATTATTTCAAATTTAATGTCTCATGGCGTCCCAATATGCGGGGGGCTTGTTTTGTTTTAGCGATGGGCGTAGTGCGGAGCTTTTCGGGAGGAAAGGTACAGGAAGGTGGCTTACAGTTCCCTCCAAGCGTGCGGGCGATACCACTGCGCGGCGCGGGCTTCGTCGATCTGGCCGAGCATGTCGGCGCGATCGCGATTGAAGGTGCCGGCAACGGGAACGGGGTTTGAGGCGTGATTGGAACGGAAGACGGTGCCATCGCTATCCACCTGTTCGATAAAATGCTGCATTTCGTTGAGGATTTCTTCGTCGGAGAGGAGGGTGAAGCGGCCGGCTTTGACGTCATCATAGAGGGGCGCGCCGGGGCTGAGATGCAGGCTCAAAAAGGAAACGTAGGCGGGCTTGGAGCGCGTGATCGCACGAGCGCTCTCGCGAATGTGAAGGTCGCTGTCGGTCTGTTCGCCGAGGCCGAAAATCAGCGTGACGGACGAGGCGAGACCGTTGCGTTTGGCTTTGAGCACCGCCGCCACGTATTCGTCCTGCGTTTGGTGCTTATCGATGCGACGCAGAATCTCATCGGAGCCGCTTTCAAGTCCGATATAGAGTAGTGAAAGGCCCGCCGCGCGCAGGGCTTGTAGGTCGGCATCGCTCTTACGCAAAATATCATCGACGGTGGCATAGGCGCTAAGGCGCTCAAGGACAGGAAAGTTCTGATGGGCGCGTTCCATGATTTCCAGCAGGCGATCCGTCGGCATGACCAGAGCATCGCCATCGGCAAGGAAAACACGGTGCACCCCCGGATAGGCGGCGCCTACGGCATCGATGTCAGCCAAAATGTCAGCCTGAGGACGCATGAAAAAATTCTTCTCTTTATACATCGAGCAAAAACGGCACGTGTTGTGAGCACAGCCCACGGTGCATTGCAAAATAAACGACGAGGCCTCAGAAGGCGGTCGATACACATCTCCGATATATTGCATGAAATTCTCCTCTCTGGCGATGATTTTTTAGTCTTTCGTAGAGCGATGCAGCAACAGCTGATGCATAGTGAACATAATACCCAACAACAGCAGGGCATAAAAGGGCAAAAGCGCTACGGAACAGCAACGTGCGAGAACGCCGAATAAGGGGGGCAAAAAGCAGGAGCCGACGTAGGCGCTGGCCATCTGCACGCCGATCATTGCTTGCGATCGGGCGGTGCCGAAGCGGGCGGGCGTTGAATGGATGATGCCGGGATAGATGGGCGCGCAGCCGAGTCCCAGCAGTAAGAAGCCGAATTGGGTCAGCAGAAGCAGAAAAAGCGAGGAGCCGTCGCTGCAGGTGCTGCAAAGCATCGCTATAAAAAGGCAGAATAGGCCCATCGCTACAATCCCCTGGCCCAAGCGAATCATGCGGTCGTCATCCCATTTTTGTGCCAAAAAGCCGGAAAGCGCGCGGCCGCCGGTGATGCCGACATAAAACAGCGCCGCACGGCCGGCAGCGGTTTTGGCGTCCATGCCGGCAAAAAGGGACAAATAGCTCGAGGCCCAGAGGCCGATGGTGGCTTCAAGGGCGCTGTAGCAGAAAAAGCAGAGGAAGATTTCTTTGGCGCCGGGCAGTGCGAAAATTTGTTTTAGCGATAGTGGGGCTGGCGTGACGGCGGAGGGGGCGTGCTCGGTGGCCGAGGTGGCTGCGGTTGTGGCGTGCTCTGTGGCTTGGGCGGCGTCTGCGGTTATGGCGCGCTCGTTGGCCAAGGCGGCGTCTGCGGTTGCGACGTGCTCGGCTGACGCAGCCGCCGTCTCCTCCATTGCTGCCTTTTTCCATAAGGGCAAACGGAAAAACAAGATTGCCGTGAGGGCAAATTGCACTCCCGCAACCAAGCGATAGCCGGCGGGCCAGCCCAGTCCGTGCGTAAGGCACATTCCCATCAGCATGGGACCTAGTGCCGCGCCGATACCCCACATGCAATGCAGCCAGTTCATGTGCTGACTTTTATAATGCAAGGCCACATAATTGTTGAGCGCCGCGTCCACACTGCCCGCACCGAGACCGTAGGGAATTGCCCACAGGCAGAGTGCTAAAAATGACCGCGAGAAGGAAAAACCCAAAAGTGCAACCGCCGTGAGTAAGACGCTACTGAACGTGATGCGCCCTGTGCCGTAGCGACGATTGAGGCGGTCGCTTTGCAGGCTGGAGAATATGGTGCCGCCGGAGATGATCATGGAGATGATGCCGGCATAGGACAGTGGTACGTCGATCGACAAATAAAGCGTCGGCCAGGCGGCGCCAAGCAGGGCGTCCGGCAAGCCAAGGCTGATAAAGGACAAATAGATGATGGGCAGCAGCAAGGATAACATGAAAACCTCTCTTTCGAGCGATGCCGGGGGCGGGGCGGCGAGGCTGTGCGGCGATGCGGGGCGACGGAGCGGGGCGACGTGGCTGTGCGGCGGAGCGGCGATAGCTTGGCCGACAAGGCCGCAAACCGTTTCCTTATTATACCAATCGTCGGCCGTCAGGCCGACTCCTTTTGTTGCTGGCTGGCTGGCTGGAACGCCACGATTTGGATGCTGCCGGTTGGTGCGTCTTTTTATGCTTTTTAGTAGCACGCCCCCTCACATACCGTTGGTTTATGGGAATTCACGATTACCCACGGTATGCCATAACGGCGCCGACAGCAATATGTACCGTCGGTAATGGCGTTTTTGGCATTACCAACGGTAGAAAATTGCACATTGGACCGCTGGATGTACCGTTGGTAATTGCGTTTTTGCCGTTACCAACGGTAGAAAACTGCGTAGTAGGCGGCCGGATGTACCGTGGGTAATGCCGTTTTTACCGTTACCAACGGTAGAAAACCGCGCATCAGACCCCAACGCCTACCGTGGGTAATGCCGTTTTTGCCGTTACCAACGGTATAGCGCATCGCCGAGGCGGAGCCCACGCCTCGCCCGTGCCTCGCCCATTGCCAGCCCACGCCTCGCGCATCGCCCCCCCCCTTTTATCAGCATAAAGAAGAATACTGTAAATGGACATTGACAAGTGTCTCGGCTTCATCGAAATCCAAGGGGCATGTGGCGGATTCGAAGGTAACGATCAGGTTTTTGCCCATGATAATACCATGCGTATTGTAGTAGCGGATCTTTTTTAAGGCGTTTTCCAGGTAGGCGGCATCTCCCATCATCCCGAAATGCTCCCAGTACAGCTCGATTTCATGGTAGGCGTCAAAAAAGGTGAAATCCGGATGAAAAACGCGTGATTCAATGTATAAAGGCGCTTCATATTTATAAGCGATGTTCTTGTCGTAAAATAAATCCGCTAAAATTTTTTCGCTTTTAGAGCGCACCATTTCACCTTGTTTGGTACGAAACGTGGTGGCGTCCGATGCAAAGTGAAATGGTTCATAAGGTTGTTCCAACCATTGTTGTAATTTTTGTGTTCTTGTCAATGCAATCGGCTTCACTAGGGCCTTTCTCGAGGGTTTCATGCGTTCATAAATGGCATCAATTTCATTGTCACAAAAATCTTGATGGATCGCTTGCCATTGTTTCAATCGCTTGCGCAAAAGGATTTTCACTCTTTTCTCATAGGTTTGCTGTGCCAGGCGATGCGCAAAGTCCAGTTGATCTTTTCCCAGATATCTGCGATGCTCTTGATTCGTCTCTTGATTCCACCAATGATGATAATATTGTGGCGGTTGATAGCGATCATCAATTTCCAAATAGCCACGACTCTTGTGTTGCGATGCCTTTAATTTTTGTAACAGCTTCTGGTACTTTTCCAGCCATGCTTTCAATGTTTCCTGCATCTCCATCATTTCTGTTTCCATAGGTGACCCCTTCCTCTCGAATAAAAATGGTGCATCGTTATTCCCTCTTCCGTATCTATTATTCCAAAGGTGAAATCTCCGTGCGTTCCATTCTCGAGGCCATATGTCGCATTTCGGCTCATGCTCGTATGATTTTGTCGCAACTAAAGAGCAGCCCGGAGGCCGTCTCCTTTTCAACAACAAAAGAGCGGCCCGAAAGCCGCTTTCCTGTTTCAACAACAAAAGAGCGGCCCGAAAGCCGCTTTCCTGTTTCAACAACAAAAGAGCGGCCCGAAGGCCGCTCTCCGCTTGTATCTATAAAAGCCGGTCCGAAAGGATTGGCTCCGATTGATGTGCTTTTTACAGCCCCGCTTCCTTAGCCACTTTGCGCAGAGCTTCGGCGGAGGCAACGAGTTTCTTCTGTTCCTCTTCACTCAACACGATGGGGACGTGCACTTCAAAGCCCTCTTCGCCGACGATGGCCGGCATACTCAGAGCAATGCCATCGATGCCGTATTCGCCGTGCATGATGGAGGATACGGGAAGAATGGATCTTTCATTCATCACGATCGCCCGGCAAATACGCACCACGGACATGGCTATGCCATAATAGGTGGCGTGCTTCTTTTCGATGATTTCATAGGCGCTGTTGCGGACTTCATCCGCAATGCGGTCCATGGATTCTTGGTGGTCGTAGTAGCCGCGCATTTCACAGAAGCGATTGACGGGAATGCCGGAGATGTTCGTACTGCACCAAGCGACGATTTCGCTGTCGCCATGTTCGCCAATGATGAAGGAATGAACGCTGCGACCATCGACGGAGAGATGCTCACCGAGAGCGGTCTTCAGGCGGGCGGTATCCAGAACGGTGCCGGAGCCGATGACGCGATGTTCGGGCATGCCGGAGAACTTCAGCGCCGCCAAGGTCAAAATATCCACCGGATTGGACACGATGAGAAGGATGCCTTTGTAGGCGCGCTTCTTAAATTCGGGAAGAATGCTTTCAAAGATTTTGATATTTTTATGGACAAGATCCAGTCGTGTTTCACCGGGCTTTTGGGCGGCGCCGGCGGTTACAACAACGATGGCAGCATCCATGATGTCATCGTAATCGGCGGCATAGACCTTGACTTGGCCGACAAAAGGCACGCCGTGGGAGATATCCAGGGCTTCCCCTTCAGCTTTCTCGTGGTTGACGTCCACGAGTGCAATTTCTGAAAACAGACCGCTTTGCATCAGCGCAAAAGCTGACGAAGAACCCACAAAACCGCAACCGATAATCGCTACTTTGCGATTGTCCAATTTTCCACTCATATAACCTCCTTTGCGGCAAGAATCGCCGCTTCCGCCACCGTAGCAAAGAAGGCGCTACGGTGTCATAAGTTTTTCACCCACAGGCAGCGCATCGCATTGAGCACAGCAATCACCATGACGCCAACATCGGCAAAGATGGCAAGATACATATTGGCAACGCCCACGGCGCCGAGACCCAAGCAGGCAAATTTGATGACAAGCGCCAGAGCAATATTTTGATAAACAATGCCCAGGCACTTTTTCGCAATACGAATTGCTTTGGAAAGTTTCAACGGATCGTCGTCCATCAAGACAACATCAGCGGCTTCAATAGCTGCATCGGACCCCATGGCGCCCATGGCAATACCAATATCCGCAATGGAGAGCACCGGCGCATCGTTAATACCATCGCCAACGAAAGCTAATTTCGTCTTGGCCGGCTTTTCACGCAGCAATTCTTCCACCTTCTCCACCTTCCCCGCCGGAAGCAGATCGCTATAAACGGCGTCCACGCCAAGGTCGGCCGCCACTTCTTCGGCCACCTTTTGTGTATCGCCAGTGAGCATCACCGTCTTTTGGATGCCGTCGGCCTTGAGCGCTTGCACAGCCTCTTTCGCATGTGGCTTCACGCGATCGGAAATGACGATGTGGCCGGCATAGTCGCCATCCAGCGCCAGATGAATAATGGTGCCGGTCATATGGCAGGGATGATAGGGTGTGTTTAAACTTTCCATCAGCTTACTGTTACCCGCAGCAACGGAAATTCCATCTACTTTTGCAATGATGCCTTTACCGCTGATTTCTTGAATTTCCGTAACGCGCTGGCGATCCACGGGCTTGCCGTAGGCACGCAGAAGGCTTTTGCTGATGGGATGCGAGGAGGCGCTTTCCGCGAGCGCAGCCAGTTCCAAAATTTTGCTTTCCTCCATGGTATTGTGATGCAGCGCATTGACTTCAAAAACGCCCTGCGTGAGCGTTCCGGTTTTGTCCATCACAACAATTTTGGTTTTTGAGAGCAATTCCAAATAGTTGGAGCCCTTGACCAAAATGCCTTCCTTGCTGGCGCCGCCGATACCGGCGAAGAAGCTCAGCGGAATGCTGATGACGAGTGCGCAAGGACAACTGATGACCAAGAAAGTGAGGGCGCGATAGAGCCAGACCGTCCAAGCCGGCGCCAGCCCCATAAAGAACATCCGTACCAATGGCGGCAACAGAGCCAGTGCCAACGCACTGTAGCATACGGCCGGCGTATAGATTCGCGCAAATTGTGAGATGAAGTCCTCCGACTTGGATTTGCGAGAGCTCGCATTCTCCACCAGATCCAGGATCTTGGACACGGTGGATTCGCCGAATTCACGCGAGGTGCGAATCTTTAACACGCCGGTCATGCTGATGCAACCGCTGATTACGGCATCGCCCTCCTCGACATCACGCGGCAGACTTTCCCCCGTGAGAGCTGCCGTATTTAAACTCGACTTACCTTCCACAATGGTGCCATCGATGGGAATTTTCTCGCCCGGCTGCACGACGATGATGCTGCCGACAGCCACGTCATCCGGATCTACGGTTTCCAAAACGCCATCCTTCTCCACATGCGCATAGTCTGGACGGATATCCATTAAATTGCTGATATTTTTACGACTGCGTCCCACGGCGTAGCTTTGGAACCATTCGCCGATCTGATAAAACAGCATGACGGCAATGGCTTCCAAATAGTCGCCATTTTCTACAATCGCCAATGTCATGGCACCCACGGTAGCAACGGCCATCAAAAAATTTTCGTCAAACACGCGCTTATTTTGAATGCCGCGCCACGCTTTAGCCAGAATGTCATGCCCGATAATCCAGTAATCCAAGAAATATAACGCAAAGCGCACGACACGTCCCGCCGAAGGAAAAAGCCATTGGTCCAAAAAGGTAAAGCTCTCCGCCGTCAGCTGCTCCAGAACCAGCAACAATGCTGCGCTGATGAAAATGCGCACTAAGTTTTTTTTCTGCTTTTTGGTCATGCCGCCTTCCCGTCGCCCTGCTGTAATCAACAAAACGATCGCCACCAAGAGTACGAAGACCAATAAAGCGCTGATGATGATTTGTGCCATTCGACTATCCTTCCCTATAAAAAATACCGCTCCCAGCGGGGAGCGGCTCATTTCCTGTTTCCCACAGCCCATTGCTTCCAAGCGTTTCGTGCCAACCGGGTTCGTATCGTTAGAGCGCAATGTTGCAGTCGGGTTCTACCTTCTGGCAAGCCGAGAGCACGTTTTGCATCACCGACTCCGGCTCGGCATCCGGTGCAAATTTCACGATCATTTTCTGCGTCATGAAATTCACTACAGCATCTTCTACGCCAGCGATTTCCTTCGTTGCGCTTTCCATCAAATTCGCACAGTTCGCACAATCCACTTCAATGTTGTATGTTTTTTTCATGAGAGCCTCCTTCGTTTTTACGATCTCGTTTTTACGATTAAGCACTTGTTTAATCAATCTACGAGAATTATAATAGGGAGGAAAACGCAAGTCAATGTTTCACTCTCATTCCTACCAATCGGTCTAAAGGGATGACCAATCGGGCAAACGGGACAGGCTCGCCCCTCCCTTTTCCCCCAAGCCATCGGACCAAACAAGAAAGGAGGTTTTTATGCCTCAAACGCAAAAGGAACCATCGCTACCCTTTGCCCATGACGACGAAGCGCCGGATCTGGCCGTCATCAAGAAGCAACTGGCCATCGTGAGCGATTTTCAAATTGTCGCGGATATCTTCAAGCAATTGGGCGATACCACTCGCATCCGCATTTTCTGGCTTCTGTGCCATCATGAAGAGTGCGTACAGGACATTTCCGCCCTCTTAGCCATGTCCAGTCCCGCCATCTCTCATCATCTACGTCCCTTAAAAAATAGCAAACTCGTCGTCAGTCGTCGCGAAGGAAAAGAAGTGTACTATCGCGCCGCCGACAACGAGCAAAGTCAACTGCTGCATAAGATGATCGAAAAGGTCATGGCCATCGCCTGTCCTAAATAAGGCACCGTATACATGGCCGTATACACGAAGGAGTTTTCATGTCCGCCGCAACCACCCCATCCGTCTCCCTCTTTCCGGGAGCCGCTCTTACGTATTTCAACGACGAAGGCCCGTGCCTTGCCCCATGCCTCATAACAGCAGACACGACGCCCACCCTGGCAATCACGCATTGTCATAAGGGCCAACTTTCGGCATCTCACGCAGGAAAAACGCTGCACCTCGGCCCCGGCGATTTTCTCTTACAATCCCTTGCCGCCGGCACCCCGTTGCCATCCTCGGATCCCTCCCTTCCCTGCGAAGGCCTTTCTCTTTTTCTGGATCCGCCGACACTGTTCTCTTCTCTACCGCTCCTCGGCAAAAGCGCCCTTTCCCCCTCGTTTCTCAGCGATAAATTCCTCACTGCTTCTCCTTTTGCCGCTTTTGCCGGCAATCTGCATAGCGATGCCCTTTTCACGCCTTTTTACGCGAGCGAGACACGGCTGCGTCGCCCCTATCAACAACTCAAAGCCTTGGAGTTGCTGCTTTTTCTGGCCCAAAAAGAAACGCACCCCGAAGCCCTCACGGCAACACGCGCCGAGCAAATTCGCATCGTGCGCGAAATTCATGACCTCCTCACGCACAACATGGATGAACGCATCACCATCGATGCACTTGCGCATCGCTATCTAATGAATCCCACCACGCTCAAGGAAACGTTCAAATCCATCTACGGCAGCCCTCTGGCCGCTCACATCAAAGCGCACCGCATGGAATTGGCCGCCCGCCTTCTCACCGAAAGCACGCTATCCGTTGCCGCCATCGCCCGACGCGTCGGCTACGAAAGCCAAAGTCGCTTCACTTCCGCCTTCAAAGCGCAATATCACCTCTCCCCGAGCGAGTATCGCAAAAAGGGGCAATCCATCCCGCACGACTGTGAGATGCTGTAAAAGACAAGGACGGCGATAGGCTGGCGTCTTGGTTTTAATCGACCCGATTCCAATTTTTCTCTTGCAGCGCTTGCATTCTCTCTTCATTGCCTTTGCACATGCGACCGTTGAACGGGACTTCATAGCCGACTCTCTTGCCAAGATGCCAAAAGACCAGAAACGCCTTTTTAGATTTCATTTCCACTTGAAAGTCCTCGATTTCATTCCAAGGCAGCAGCACAAAGGATTTGCTGAGCGGATTGCCATTCTCTTTTTCATAAATCCCCTTCGGGCTGAAATAGATAGTGAAATTGCGCGCAGCATCGCTCGAATAAAGCAAGGGGCTCAGCGCCAGCCATTTTACCAATCCCGTTTTTAAATCATCATGCTTAATCGTGAACAGATAGTCCTTCGTAGCGCCAAAAGAAGCCTTCACTTCCTCTTCGATTTCATTCGTATCCATAAAAAAGATTCCCATGTTCTCTCCTCACTGAAAAATAAATACTTCTTTGATGTCCTTATCCAGGACTTTGCAAATTTTATAGGCTGTTTCCAGCGTTGGACTGATCACATTGTTCTCATACGCCATGATCGAGCGACGCTTCAAATCCACCGCCTTCGCCAAGCGATGCTGGGATAAGCCTTTCTCTTTTCGAAATTCAGCAATTCTATTTTCGATATGTACCTCCATAACAACTCCCTTCGACGGAAATATTTCCATGATGTTGCTTTTGTGGTGGTGTGGTGATGGTGCGGTGCCGATGTAGTGGCGGTGGTGATGTGGCGGTAATAAGGCGGTGGTTTGGTGCTGATGTAGTGGCGGTGGTGCGGTGGTGATTTGATGCAGATTTCACACTGGTTTGGTGCGTTTTTTAGTACCATTTTGGTGCTATTTATAGTACCATCGTTTCTTGTCTAAGTCAAATCATTAAGGCAAAAAAATGCGCAGAAAAGGATGTTCTGCGCAAGGCTTAAGAACGAATGGCGGCCGACGGCCGCCTTATAACGCCGCCGAAGCCGGCATTCTGAACTGCCGCCGAAGCCGGCTCCTTACGGGCGCCGAAGGCGATTGACCGTGCCTTTGGCGTTTTTTTGCAAAAGGCACGGTCGGTCGCGCCGTCTGCCCTGCAATTTCGACCGTGCCTTTGGCGATTTTTTGCTAAAGGCACGGTCGGTTGCGCCCTCCGCCCTGCAATTTCGACCGTGCCTTTGGCGTTTTTTTCCAAAAGGCACGGTCGGTTGCGACCTTCGCCCCGCCATTTCGACCGTGCCTTTGGTGTTTTTTTGCAAAAGGCACGGTCGGTTGCGACCTTCGCCCCGCCATTTCGACCGTGCCTTTGGCGTTTTTTTGCAAAAGGCACGGTCGGGCGCGCCGTCTGCCCTGCAGTTTCGACCGTGCCTTTAACGATTTTTTGCAAAAGGCACGGTCGGTTGCGCCCTCCGCCCCGCCATTTCGACCGTGCCTTTAACGTTTTTTTCCAAAAGGCACGGTCGGCCGCGACCCATGCTCTGCAATTTCGACCGTGCCTTTGGCGTTTTTTTGCAAAAGGCACGGTCGCGCAACCTCTTCGCACAACCCCTCCGCTCACTCATTGGGCCATTGCTATAATAAAAAGGAGAAGACATTGCTATAAGCAGGGTTGCATTGCCACTTCGACTTCTTGGCCTGAAGGCGAGGGAGAAGGACGAGCTGAAGGTGAGGGGATGAGCAAAAGGAGAGGGGGCGGAATGGACTATAGTACGCATTATGAATCGCCACTGGGTGGCATGACGATGGCAAGCGATGGCGAAAGTCTCATCGGGTTGTGGTTTGATGGGCAGAAATATTTTGCGGAGACGCGGCGAGAGGCGTGGGTGGAATGTGCGCCTGATGGGCTGCCTATTTTCCAAAGAACGGTGCAGTGGCTGGATGTGTATTTTAGCGGGAAGGATCCGGATTTTACTCCATCGATGAGGATGCGCACGACACCGTTTCGGCGGGCGGTGTGGGAGATATTGCTGTCGATTCCATATGGAGAGACCATGACCTATGGGGAAATTGCGAGACGTCTTGGGCAGAAGAAAAACCGCCTGCGCATGGGGGCGCAGGCGGTGGGTGGTGCGGTTGGACACAATGCTATTTCATTGATTATTCCGTGTCATCGCGTGGTGGGCGCTGACGGCGGGCTCACCAGCTATGCGGGTGGCATCGATAAGAAAATACAATTGCTGGCGTTGGAAGGAATAGAGCGAGATGGCCTTTTTCTGCCGAAAATTGGTAGCAATGCAGGCCGTGTCAAGTAGTTATGCCTCCCGACGATGGTGCTCTATCTGGGGCCAAAGAAAAGCCAAATGATCTGTGGCATGAACACCAGAAAAATCGTAGCGATCGGCTGGGTGGCGGCATAATACGAGGAAACGCGGTCATCTTTTGTCACTTCAAGAAGTGCGCCCAATGCCGGAGCACTGGTCATGGAGCCGGTGGTGGTTCCCAATGCGCCGAATAAGGGCAATTTGAACACATAATAGGCCATCAGATAGCTCAAGACCGAGCTTGCCAAGGTGATCATCACTCCTGCAAAGAAGAGTGTGATGCCATATTGGCTAATCACTTTGACAAAACCCGCTCCTGCATTCGTGCCGGCGCGCATGAGGAAAAAGGCTAGGCCCAAATCGCGGATCATTTGCATGTTACCTTTAGCGTAGGTGAAATTGACCGGTCCGATATGACCAAAATGGCCCAGCACAATGCCCATGATGATGGAGCCACCACCGGCGCCGAGAGAAACCACTACCTTGTCGCCCACCGGCAATTTGAGGCTGCCCAGTAAGCTGCCTAATGCAATGGCTACTGCAACGCCAAAGAGACCATGCGGTTCGAAGTCCAGGAATTTTTTCTTGAGATTCTCGACCGCATTTTTTGATTCCGGGACGGTCAATTTATTATTTTCTTCGTCGCGATCCACGCCCATCACTTTCGGCAAGATCTGCACCAAAAGCACTACGCCCAAAACACCAAACGCATAGGCAATGCCGTAGCCGACGCCCGGCAGCGATGATGGCGTAAGCGACGTCACCGTGCCAAGCATGGCCGTAGACGTCAAGGCGCCTGCGCCCAAGCCCATGGAGAGTTCCAAAGGAATGTTAAAGAGTTTTACCGCCAAAACAATCGAGGCACCGCCAATAATACATGTGATAATCGCTATGGCTAAAAACTTGATGCCATTCTTTTTAATATTATTCACAAACGTCGGGCCGGCCATCAAGCCAATCGGTGCCAAGAACAGCACCAAGCCGACATTACCGAGTATGGGAGGCACTTTCGTGCCGAAGTGTCCAAAAACAAGTGAAGTAATCAAGATCGCAGAAGCGCCGAACTTGACGCCAAAAATATCCAAATAACCCAGGAAATAGCCGATCGCCATAATGAGAAACATGGCCATTAATAGATTCATAAACCCTCCTAACAATTTCGCCTTGTGTTGGATCGCTCAATCGCACACAGACATACGGTCTATGAAAGAGAAAGCTTCCTCGCATTTCCAATGTATTTTTCAGTCTAGCAAACGGAAAAATCACTGTCAAGAATGGGCTCTGCCTCAGCCATCGCTGCATAATGGGCACGGATCGCATCGACGCGATGGCGGCTTTTGAAAACGTGGTTGCCGAGTTGGTGCAAAGGCATCACGCCCATGAGGGCGTTCGTGAGAAAAGCTTCATCGAAGGTAGCCAGGTCGGCCACGGGGATGTCCGCCTCTTCGACGGAAAGAGCCCGTTCTGACGTGGGCAGCGTCTCCAGCAACAGTTGACGCACGGTGCCGTTCAAAAGGCCGTTTTCCAAGCGAGGCGTAAGCAGATGGTCGCCCTTGAGGAAGAAGAGATTGGCGCGGGTTTCCTCGCAAAAATTGTGCGAAGCATTTTGAAATATCGCTCCATCAAATCCCTGGCGCTTTGCGGCATGAAGCTCCTGTATATTTTCGCCATATTGCAGGGTTTTGTGATACACGAAAGGCGATGTGGGATTGCGCAAAACCTCAGACAGACAGCAGGAAAAGCCGCGCGCAAAATCGGCATCGCCATAGGGATTTTGGCGATGGGTGAAGAGCACATTTTTTTCGGACACCGTAATCTTCAAAACGCCGTGCCGTCGCACTATCGCCGGCAGCAATTTGAGATAGGTGCGAACGGCCGCCGGTTCCACAGTTTGATCCAAGCCTAAAAAGTCCAGTCCTTTTTGCAGGCGTGCCAGATGACGATCCAAGAAGAGCGGACGCCCCTCTTCCACAGCAATCGTCTCAAAAACGCCGAGGCCGAAGAAATAGCCTGCATCCGGCACAATGGTTTCAGTGTCGCAACGATACTCAGACACCGCTTTCTCCTTCCGGCGCAGCTAAGGCAGAAAAAGTATCCACCAATGCCTTGGCTTTTTGTACGGTTTCCTCAAATTCTTCTGCCGGATCGGATTCGCAGGTAATGCCGCCGCCGACGCCGATTTCGTAGCGATCCTCCTGGTGCAGCAACGTACGAATGATAATGTTCAAATTCATTTGGCCGTCTGGCGTCAGATAGCCGAGAGAGCCGGTGTAAATATGACGTGGCGAATTTTCCAATTCATCGATGATTTCCATCGTTCGTTTTTTCGGCGTGCCGGTGATCGAACCGCCCGGGAAGGTGGCTTGGATAAGATCCAAAAAGTTCTTCTGCGGAGCTAACTTGCCCGTCACGGTATTGACCATGTGATAGACCGTTTCGTGCTCCTCCAGCGTGTACATCTGGGGCACTTTCACCGTTCCCGGCACGCAAACTTTATTGAGATCATTGCGCTCCAGATCTGTCACCATCAGAAGCTCCGAACGCTCCTTCGGCGAATGCAACAGATCCTCGATCATCGCTTGATTCACGGCCGCATCCTGCGTTTTCTTGCGCGTCCCTTTGATGGGCTTGGTGCGTACATTGCCATCTTGCACATATAAAAATCGCTCCGGCGAACTGGATAAGATTTGATACGCGCCATAGTTCATATATGCAGCAAACGGCGCCGGATTCTTCTCACGCAACACGCGATAATACGGAAATGGTGGGACATTGCTCTGTATTTCCAGACGACGGGTCATGTTAGCGATGTACGTATGGCCTTGCGCAATATAGGCAATCAGCTTTTGAATCGCCGCCATGTAGCCCGCTGCATCGTAGTCGCTGGTGGTATAATAGCCGTACTGTTTTGTCGCTCCGGCTGGGGTTTGCGGGGCGGCTTGCAGGGTGCTTTGCGGCGATGCGTCATGCGAAGCCTCTTGCAGCGGTGCGGCGGTTAACAAGAACGCAACCAGCTCGTCCATTTTGGCATCGCTCTCATCCTCGCCCTGCAGTACGAGTTGCAAACAATGCGCTTCATGATCTTCCACGAGATACACGTGGTAAAAACAGAAAATGGCATCATCGATACTGAAACGGTTTGGATACCGCGAAGGTACGTCCATGAGCTCCTGCCCATAGCCATAGGATAAAAAGCCGATGGCCGGATTGGACAGAAAAAGCTCAGCAGGATAGTCTTTTTTATGTTTTCCCAACAGCCTCTGCAATGCCTCAGAAAAAGTCTCCTCGACAACTTCATCATTCACATACACGTCTTTTCCCTGTTTGCGAACCGTATCCCAAGGCGCAAAGGCAATCACCGAATAGCGTCCCAAGGCATTTTGCTTCGAAGAATCCAAAAATACCGCCCGCTCTTGATCCGCCACTTTGGAAAAAATGTCCACCATCGCCGGATAGCGATGAAATGTTCTAAAGCGCATGCTGTTCCCTCCACTGTTTCGCCAACAAAAGAAAATTCGCTAAAATTTCATGTCCCTCTTCGGTGAGGAGCGCCTCCGGATGAAATTGCACCCCATAGATACCGTCTTTTTCCGAAGAAATCGCCATAACCGTGCCATCCTCTGTCCAAGCATCCAGCCTGAGCCGTGCCGGCAGCGATTCAGCCTTTACGGCTAACGAGTGATAGCGCGTCACCGTAAACGGATTCGGCAAATTGAAAAACAAACCTTGCTTTTTATGGAACACCGGCGACAGCTTCCCGTGATACGGCCTATCCCCCTTTTCCACCGTCGCTCCTAGGGCATGCGCAATCACCTGATGCCCCAGGCATACCCCCAGAATGGGAATCCTTCCTGCCAGCTTTTCCATCACCGACAAACACAGCGTCGCATCCTTCGGTCCTTTCGGTCCCGGCGACAGCAGAATCGCATCGTATTTCTCCGCCCACGCCGGATCCGCCTCCTCAAAATCCCCCGCCGAAATGATGTCCACCTCTTCGCCCAATTCCTCGAAATAGGACAACAAATTAAAAACAAAGGAATCATAGTTATCTATCATTAACAGCATTCTCTTCCTCCTCATCTGGTGACGCTGTAAAAGCCCCTTGCTCGGATTGAGTATAAAGCGTCAATGCGTTATGTACAAGATACAACCGAAGGGGCCATGAGAAAGAATACGGGGTTTTTCACGCGGAAACGTCTGGGCGGCGGGATAATGGCGATGGGAGACGACGGCGTGAGGGGTTTACACGCTGAAGCGTCCGGTCGACGGGATAATGGCGATGGGTGATGACGGCGTGAGGGGGGTGGCCGTGTCGGCTGGTCGCGGTTTCAACCGCTACCCTGCGATTTCGACCGTGCCTTTGTCGATTTTTTGCAAAAGGCACGGTCGGTTGCACCGTCTGTGCTGCGATTTCGACCGTGCCTTTGACGTTTTTTTGCAAAAGACACGGTCGGTTGCACCGTCTGTGCCGCGGTTTCGACCGTGCCTTAGACGATTTTTTGCAAAAGGCACGGTCGGTTGCGCCTGCTGCCCTGCGGTTTCGACCGTGCCTTTGACGCTTTTTTGCAAAAGGCGCGGTCGTGCATACCAGCTGAGCATGCGGCCGTGCCCTCTATCCCTCTACTCCAATATCGCTTTCCACGCCTCCACCAAATCGTCCAACCGATAGCGCGCATTGGCAGGACTGGTGGATGGCAGTTTTACGCCGGGGATGCCGGTCTTTTGGGCATGATAGCGTTGATAGTAGCGATACGCGGTGGCGCCGTTGCAATACACGCGATGAATGGGGGCAGCGGCAAAAAGCGGCTGCAAATCACTGGGAATCACATGACGAATGGTGGCATCGCTGGAGCCGGCAATATCACATTGATAGATGCTGTCGTACATGGCTATGTGATGGCGAAGCAGAAATGTGCACCGCTCGGTGATGGTCTTCGGGGTAGACTCGTGAAAGAGGGCCGCCAGCAAGGGCCAGAAGCGATTCAAGGGGTTGCCGTAGTAGAAGCCGTATTGGCGGGTTTTGACTGAGGGGAAGGAGCCCAGAATCAGGAGGCGCGAATCGGCGTTGTAGACAGGTTCTAGGGGGTGAATGATGGTTTGCGTTGATTTTGTTTCGATTTGAGACATGGTTGTTCCGATCCATTTCCTACTTAATGAAACGTTGCGCCGCTAATGACACAGCGCGTCGTAGATTTTATTTTTTAATGTCCATATCCCTGTGTAGGGTTCCTCAATATAGCAATTGTCCTTGTCTTTATATAGGTGGAATTTTTTCGTACTGTCAGCTCCCTTGCTCAGGTGAAATTCAAGAATGTAATACGTTTCGATATTCGTGGGCTGATCGTTGACACTTTCCCTTCCTGAATCTTTTGTATTCTCTTTCATGTCCTCCACCAGAGCGGAGATTTTGTCCGCTTGCGTAATGCGTTTCAAACTTTTTCCATGGCTTTCGGTGATTTCGATTTGCGAAATATTCTCTGCTGGAGGAAAAGAAATTTTCTTATCCTCTGCGCAAGCACTTAGCAGTAAAAAGCACAGCAGACTGAGTAATAGAGCAATCGTCTTTTTCATCTTACCCTCCTTGGCTTTCTTAGCGATGCCTTTGTACTTCCATTTCTTCAATTTTAGAGCATTTGCTGAATGCCGCGCAACAGCAGCATTTCTACTCGTAGCGTCTCCTGACACCAAAAAGAAGCCCGCAACGGAACTCCGTTGCGGGCTTCTTTTTTTACTGTTTGCGCTCTCGTGCTATTCTTCTACTTTTTCACCAAATAGCGCTTGTAGCTTCAAGAGTTCCGCGGTTGGCCGTGAATGCGGCCTTTGCATAGTTCTTACTATCTTGCGGATCCTCGGTAAGAACCTTGGCCTTATACGTGGCGGTAATCTTCGTTTCTGTGTCAAAGACATCCGTCAGCGCCTTATCCCAGCCGGGATGCGTCGGGTCTTCCTTCATCAGTGTGAAGACGGCCCCTCGGAAACCACTTCAATTTTAGAGCCTTTTAGCAGTCTCGGCGTCTGCGCCTTCAACCGCGCCGCCAACGCTATTCCCAGCGGCGCTTCTTCTTCAACCGCGCCCTCAGCCTCGCCGCCGCGGCCGCGGTTTCGAGCTGACGCCTCTCAGGCTCATCGCAAGTCCCAGGAGGAAGGCGCCTGCCAAGGTAAAGAAGAAGGTGCCGGGGCCAGCCGTGGTGGGTAGGACAAAGACATAATTCTCAATGGCTAGAGGCGCATAGCCCGTAGCATACGTCGGTGTCCAGACACCGCCAATCTGCGTTTCCTCAAAGAGGTATGGAGTTTGGACGTTGCCCTGGGCATCCACCACGCCCAGCGTCCGCCCCGTCGTCGAAGACAGATCTTCCGGCACCGTATAGCGAAGCGTAATGGTACCGGCCATCTTCTGATAACCTGCCGGAGCTGTCACTTCACTCAAAACATAGTCGCCGGCAGGCCAATCGGCCGGAATGGTGATTTTGAGGCCTCTTGTTCCTGTATTAGAAATGTTCTCGTAGTCCTGAGAAAGATCGAACGTCACCGTCATGCTCTTGCTTGTGTCGTCTGTCTTTTCCAGTTTCATGACCAACGTACCCGAGGTCAGGCGATGCAACGTTTCTCCCTGCACTCCGCCACGTTTATCGAGATAGAAATCAACGCCCGGGCGGTCTTTCGACACGTTGAAGATGGCCACTCCGGATGAACCGTCTGTGAGAACACCGCTCGCGTTTAACGCCTTGACCTTTTCTACCTTGCCCGTCGTTTCGGAAACAGTAAAGGTGGCAACGGGATTCGTCGGCTCCTTGTAGCCGGTTGGAACGGTTGTCTCATTAAGACGGTAGTTGCCCGGATCCAGCTTCTCAAAATGCAACTTCTCGCGTTGGACACCAGTCTCCGTGACCTGCACCGTCGCTATATCCACGTAACCTGCAACATCCGCCCATGTACCCGGCGTTTCTGTCTCCTTCTGGAGCGTGAACGTGGCACCGGCCAACGCCTTGCCGCTTCCGTTCACCTTATAAAAATCCACTTCGTTTGGTACATTGGTGACCGAAACCAGGGTGTGTTTCTGGTTCACAATCGTCACGTAGTGTGTGGGTTTGGTGGTACCGTCCAACTGTGTCACCTCTTGGAAATCATACAGATACGACACATCAAAGCCCGGAAGAGGCACTTCCTTCACGCGATAGACAATTTCCGTCGCCTGGCCGTTCACGATCTCGCTAGTGGGCAAGTCCGCAAAGTTTCCCGTCCAACGCCCCTTCGCATCTAACGTGAGCGTGGTCGGCTTTCCGGCTCCGAGCAAGGCTTTCATCTTCGCATCCGTCAGCGGCGTCTCGCTCCCGTCCGTATTTTTCCGGAAGGCCAGAAGCTTGGCCGTCACCGGCACCTTATCCGCATCCGTCGTCCCACTTCCCCACTGGTTTGTCACGAAAATATCCATCTTCACCACGACCGGATCCATCTGTGCGCCAATATAGAAGGTCTGTTTCAGCGTGGCATCATTCTTGACCAAGTTCATTTTCGTGTGGAAAATCGGATCATGGTACTCCGTTGCCTGATAATGAATGGGCATTCCATTATTGTCGTAATAAGGCAGAGCCCGGGCAAAACGCAACGACGCATAGGGACTCTTCAGCTTTTGTCCCAGACCAATCTTGGTCTCCGGATCATCCGAATAGACCGTATTGGAATAGATGAGAACCTGAGACGCCTTCCTCTTCGCTGTATCCAAGGGCGAAGTCGGCGCCGTCGGCGGCGTTGCTCCCGTCTCCGGGAAAGTCTGAAAGCTCGCGTTATCGGCATCGGAATTACCGTACCAATACTTCGTCACCGTCGTTTCCCAGCCCGGAATCCGAAGCTGAGGAATAGGAATGGCGGACGTTGTGCTTTCCACCGTGCCATCCGGCTTCGTCGTGTTCACTTGAAGGCCGCTGGTCTTGGCCTGATTGATGTTCTCAAAAACATTGAGCTTAGCGACGGATGCCTGGGAATTCGCCTTGATATAGTAGTTGAAGGTCAACGGCTCGTTAGAGGTCATCGTAAAATCCGACTTCGTTAATGACCCCGTCGCCGCATCGTAGCTCACCCCGGCCGTCATCATCGAGGCGTCGCCGGATGGCGCCGTACGCCAAAGGACGTTATCCGCTAACTGAATTTGCAGATTGAGTTTTGTGTCACTCGACACGTCGTTGGTAATCTCTTGCGCAATAGCGGATATGGCCTGATCATAAGCGCTTTCCATCGCCGCTTTGTCAACTTGATTCCAGTACTGATCCTTATCTGGCCACTTTCTCAATGTATTCTGTAAAATATGAACCTGACTCGGATCCGGAAGACCGTTTGCACGATATTCACCCGGCGTTAAAAAGACGTTATCGTAAGCAGACGGATCTAATTCAACCAGCCAACTCACCTTCGCAACATTTTTGATATTGGCAAAATCCTGTTTTGCATCATCCCACCACCAGGTATAGGTCATAATGTTTGGAAAGCCCTGTAAGTAAAAGAAGGACTTCTTTTTCGCACCGGATTGGCTCAAAGTTTTATAGGCCTGATTCATTGCTTCCTGTAAGCCGGCTCGTCCATAAAAACCGGTAAAATCCCAAGTCGGTTGCGGATCATTTCTATTATTTTCAACCGTCGGATTAATTCCTTTATTGAATTGGATCGCTTTCCCGATCGGTTGGCTGATATAGGGTTTGTTAAAGCGATACTTCTCATTTAAGTTACGTCCCCCTGCGCCCAGCAACGTGACTTTTGCATTGGGATATTTCTGTTCAATCAACTGAAGCAGTTGGGTCACACGGCCTTCTTGTGTCACGTTATTGTAGTTGTCTTTCACGCCACGGAAATAATAATCCACCCATTCATACATGGTCGGATTTGGTTGAAGCGTTCCGCCTACTATGCCGCCCCACTGTGCACGGTCAATTTTATCCCCGGCTTTGTACCCCAGTCCACTCTTCTGAGCAAAGGCCGAGCAGTTATCCATCAATACCACCAACTCCAACGTCTCCGGCATCTTCTCCACTTTTACATTTGCCTTGTACTGCCCCGGCGTCGTACCGTCGGGTTCCATGATCTGGGTGATCTTGTAGTCGGCCTGTCCGTCTCCGTCGACGTCCATTTCCTGCACGTTGGCGGGCCATTTCGTCCTGTCAACCTCTTCCGGATTGTAGTACTGGTATTTCCCCGCACCGGCAGAGCGCAAAGGAGCACCGACAGAACGCAAAGGAGCGTCGGCAGAATACAGCATACCGTCGGCAAAAGACGATGCCTCTTCCTGCATATCGGACGAGAGAAGCGCCTGCGCCTTTTGCAGGCGCTGCATGGTATGATCCAGTAGCGGCGCGAGGTAGGTGTCTTTTGTGGAGGTGGGTACGAGGCTTCGTCCAAAGGAGACGGAAGCGGTGGATTGGGCAAGCGACGGCGAAGCGTCCTCGGTGACCGTAGTCACCACCCGTTCGATGCCCGGTTTGGTCGCCACCACCGGTTCTTTCTTCACTTCCACCGTCCAAGTGGTATCGCGCAACACATAACCCGGTGACGGCTTGGTTTCCTTCAGTTGATATTTTCCTATGGCAAGACCGGAGAAGGTCAGATTCCCCTCCGCATCGGTCGTCTTGGTGATCGGACTCTTAGTATCATCGACAATCCATGAACCGGGATGCTCAGGATCTTCTTTCAACGGCGTCAGGGTAAATTCGGTGTCCTTCAACGGCTTGCGATCCGCTTCGTTCACCGCGTTGTCCGTCTTGTGGACAGAGAAGCGACCTTCCAGACGGCCATTTACGATTTTGCCATCCGCAGGATCCGGATTTTGAATTTCGCCTTTCTCGTTCACGGTAAAAGTGGCCAAAGGCTTATCCTTGCCCGTGTCATCCTTGGGAATCTCATAGCCCTCCGGCGCTTTGGTTTCATAGAGCGTATAAGAACCCGGCGCCAGGCCTGAAGCGGACAAGCGCCCATCCCGATTGGAGACAAGCTTGTCGATAACCGTCTGCTCGGATCCCTCCTGAACACGTACCAAACGAAATTCCGCCCCTTCCAGAGGAAGGCCGGATTCATTCACCTTGGTCCACTCAATGCTGTTTTTGGGGTTGGAGACCGTGACCTCAGCGTCAAAGCCTACGCCGGTCGCCGTCCCTTCATGCTCATAAAATTTCATGTACGTCTGTGCGGCAGCCCAGTCATAGTCATAGTAGGAATAGTTGTAGTATCGGCTCCAATAGCCATTGAAATAACCATAGAGCTTCGCCACCATGCCCAAATCCTCCGTCGAGGAAGGATCATAACCGGTAGTCACCTTGACGATGTACGCCTGACTTCCCGTGTCGAGTCGATCACCAAAGTCGATAGTGACCTTGTTGGCATTGCCGTCAATCACCGGCGACAGATCGGTCACTTCCGTCAAGTTGGCCGGAACGACACCCCAAGACGGCACCATAGTATTCTTGCTGCCGCTTCCGCCGTCGTAAACCTTCACATCGGTCAGAGCATTAATCAACACAGATCCCTTGCCGGAAATTTCCAATTTTCCCTTTTTAAGCTTGTTGGTAAGCGGATTGACATAAATATAAGTGGTCGCCGTCTTTTTATCCGGGTTATAGATCGAATACATGGTTCCGATATTGGAGCCGTTGGTTCCCTGTGGATAATAATAGGGACGGTAAAACACTTGAAAAGACGACGTAGACGGCGTCGTTTGACCAAGGCCATACGAGAGTTGAATCGGGGAAGACGCACCGGCTTCCTGCGGAACCTTCACCTTGTCAATGAAAAGCACCGTATGGAGCTTGATCTGATTGGCTGTAAAGGTCTTGACCAGATTCGTAAACGTATAGGTGATCGTTCTCGTGGTCGGATCAAATTTGCCTTCGGCGAGCTTTCCTCCATTGGCAAAAATGTCCAATCCCTGCTCTTTGGATTGCACCAGACCATAGGTATCTACGTTATCAGAAAGCTGGATGGTAAAGAAATCGCCGGGCGCAAGGTGTGTCGTTGCAGGCACTTGAATCACCGCATCCACGGACAAGGACTCGGCCTGGTTGGGATAAATGGTGTTCACACCATTTTCCACATGAGGCGGGTTCCAGGTGACCGCATTCAACGACAATCGTTTGGTCACATCCGTTCCGCCCACGATGGGCGTGTCCGCATCCTTCCCCAGCATGACATGGATAACCTGTTTGCTGACGACATAACCGTCCGGAGCCGATAGTTCCGTCAACAGGTATTCGCCATAGGCTAAATTTGTGAACGTAGTTTTTCCATCGGCTCCCGTCGGACCGGACGTCCTGGTGCCGGCGGCAGCGCTATCCACAGGGCCTTGTAGCTGAAAGGTGACACCGGAAAGCGGATCGCCTTTCTCGTCCGTCTTGTTGACCGTTAATTTCGCCTCTCCCTTGGGAAGATCCGCAATCAGTGGGAAGACAAGATTTTGGCTGCTTGCCGGGGAAAACGCCACCGTTTTATTGCCCGCGCCGTCATCCGTCACGGTAAACGTGGCATAGATTTTCGTGGCATCCATGACATAGGTCGCCTTGGCGGTGTCACTGGAAGACTGGGGCGTGACTTTTACGGTGTACGTGCCGGCGGCCAAGGTCCTTGCATCAAATACATTCGCATTGGCTGTATAAGCCAGCGCACCATTGTGATCGGAAAGCAGGTTCTCCTGAATATTGGGCTCCCCTTCTTTATACAGCAGAAAGGCAATGCCCGGCGCCGGTTTTCCTTTTGTGTCCTTGGCGGTCATTGCGTCGCTGACGGGGGCGGGCGGCTGGGCCTTGCTCTGGAGAATGAGGTCGGCGCTGCCCTGGCTAAACTTTACCACCCCCCCTTGAATATAAAATTGGGCGAGAACCGTCTTGGGATCTACATTATAGTTCGTCGTATCGCCAACCGTCGTATTAACGGTGATTTGGTGATACCGGCTCTCCATAAAGCCAGCCGCTTCAAGAGAGCTTTGCTCATATTGTCTTGTGGCAGAATTGTAAATATACAGCGCACCGTTCACCGCTTTGCCGAAGTAATGAATCCCGTTATAGGTATTATCAATATTAAAATAAACATTATCGACCGGATTCCCGTACTGGTCCTTGACTGTCATGTACGTTCCTGTGGTCTGTTGTGCGGCCACCGGCGCACCTGGTGCGCCCGGTACGCCACTGGGTTCGCCGTCGTTTATTTTTCCGTCCTGCAATAACGAAAACAACGATGCTTCATCGGCATCGTTGGAATCGGCAAAGGACGTTCCCGACTGATTCGGCAACGCAAAAGCAAGGACCATGAAAAAAGCGAGCAGCATGGCCAGGAGTTTTGTTATGCGTTTCTTTCTACGTTGTACGTTCATTGTGCCTCCTATTTATCCTTACGCTTTTTGCGGAGCATCAAAAGCAGAGCAAGGAACGCGAGCAAGCCGGTACCAACCCAGAGACCTAAGCGAATCTTGTCGCCGGTGCCCGGTGTGGGCGGTTGCGGCGGGGTAGGTGGTGTCGGGGGCGTCGGGGTCGACGACGTTGGCGGAATTTCCGGCGGCGTAGGGGGCTTATTGGGCGAATACTTTGGGTTCGCCTCAACATCATAGATCCAGGTGCCAGTGTTTTCCGTTTTCAGATACTCGGGGACAAAATACAGAACCGGAGACATGGGGGCAAACTGCGAAGCCGTACCCGCCTTGCCTTCTTGTGTAACAAGGTACACGCCATGAACCAGGTGATCAAAAGAAACGTTCCCTTGCGCATCCGACGTGGCCGCGCGAACCGGCTTATAGGTCGAATTGAGTTTCGGCTTGACGTTTGCGTTGGACTCGTTTCCGAGCGCCGTCAAAGCCTGGGGATGCGCCTGGATATAGATTGCGATGTCTTGGCCTACCCGACGCAGGTCGCTTGACGTCATCTTGGTAAAATCGTAATGCAGGCTCGTCAGCCCCGAGCGAAGGGTATAGTGCGGGCCATCGGCGCCCATCGAAAGATCCGCGATGCGAACCAGACGAAGCGATGCTCCATCGAGAGGCGTTGTCGTTTGGCCCTTATCTTTGGTATAGGTCAAATGCAAGGTAAGCGAACCCCATTTTGTCTCGTCATAGGAGCGTACCATGGGATTGTCTCGCCGCGCCCGGACGTCCATGGGAAAGAGAGTCGCCAGACAGACGAGAAAGGCGCCTGCAAAAGCGAGGAGCCGCGCCCACACACTGGGCCGATGTCTTTTTTGAAGATGTTTATTCATGGTTCACTCCTTTATTCCTTGTTGCGTTCCGCGACTTCTCGCTCCTGCCCGTTCTTTCGTCGACTCCGAAGAAGAAGCCCAAAGAGAAAGAAGAGAAGGACGATAACGCCTGCTAAGGTGATCTTCCAGTTGGCAATGACCGTGTCCAAAACGGCCACATCTTTTTCCTCGACCGGTGTAGCCTCGTCGGGGATGTAGGCGGTTCGCTCGCCGGTAACGAGCAACCGATGACTGTTCACGCCATAGGGCGTACAGGTAAGCAGCGTACAAAGGTCGCGATTCGGTTGAATCGCCAAGAGTTCCGACTGATGGGGTAGTACCGTTTGTATATCTACCACGCGGTAGGCGAAGACCGCATCCATAATGTGCAGATAGAAGAGATCGCCCTTGGCCATCTGGTCGAGATCTGTGAAGAGAATCGACGAAGGCAATCCGCGATGTGCCGAGATGACCGAATGGGTGGATTTTCCGCCAATCGGAAGGGATGTTCCTTCCAGGTGTCCCGCCCCACGCTGCAGCGATTCCTCGCCCACCCCGTGAAAGATGGGCAACTTCACATGGATTTTCGGTATTTCGATCGTCCCCATGATATTATCCCCGGAAGGATTGAGCAACTGATCATAGGGAGCGGTCAGTACATATTCTTCTTCCTCCTTAAAAGCGTCCACGATGGTATTCGTCGTATGCTTTTCATTATACTCGCGCGCCTTCTCCCAAATTGCTTTCGACTGATCTTGTGGAAGATTCTTTACCACCTGCGTATACGTACCGACCAGCTTGCTGTTTCGGTAACGGTTCCAAAGATCCGATGCCGGGGGATACAGGAGAAAGCCCAGTCCTCCCAGAATCATGAGGATACACACGAGAATCCAGAAGCGTCGGTGCGATGCTTTTCTCATGAACGCCCGGCCTCCTGTTTCTTTTTCTTCTTTCGCCAGATGAGGTAGGGCGTAAGCCCAACCGTAATTCCGATGGCGGCCGCCAACAAATGAATGCTCAGGCGCGTGGTATCTATGCGAAGATCTTTCGCATCTTCAAAAGCCTTCTTGGCCTCCTCCGGCGTATAGTCCACGCGATGCCCCCGCACCAGAAGGCGCTGGGTATTGACGCCGTACGGCGTGCAGGTAAAGAGCGTGCATAAATCCTTATCCCGGTCGATGGCTAACGACGCAGTTTCCGTCGGTTCCACCTCAATCATCTGATCCACTTCATACGCTAAAAACTCGTTCAGCGCCCGAATAAAGAACAGATCGCCCTTTTTCAGCAGATTGAGGTCGGTGAACAGCTTTGCCGAGGGCAACCCGCGGTGCGCCGAAAGAACGGCGTGCGTTCCCTTTCCCCCGACGGGCAACGAAGAGCCCGCCAGATGTCCCACGTTTTGTTGTAGCACCTGGTCGGTGGTGTAGTGAAAGATGGGAATCTTGACGTTAATGGCCGGAATCTCCACTTCCCCCATCATCCCATCGCCGGTCACGTTCAGCAGCGAATCATAAACGGGGTCATTATGCTTTTCGCGAAGCGCAAACACATCCGGCACGCTTTCTCCCGTCAGCTTTTCATTGTACTTTCGCGCTTTTTCCAACTCTTTGGCAAAATGATCATCGGGAATGGCTTTAACCACTTCCTGGTACGTCGTAGACAATTGTTCCGCGCGCCACTGGTTAAAGCGATTACTGATGGTCGGATACAGAAGCACCAAAATTCCGGCAATCAAAAGGAAGATCGCGAGGATTCTGAGCTTTCGATCCCTTTTCCCCGCTGCCCCTTTATCGAGTTCCTCATTCGTTTTGGTCATTTCTTCCCCGGATTCCGGGTTCTTTTTCTGTTCCATATCCACTCTTTCTGCCAATGGATCCGAAGATCCTACAAGAAATAAGAGGGGCCGCCCCGGAGCCCTCCGGGGCGACGCTCTTACTATTCAACCATGAATCGATTGATCCTTATTCCGTTTATCGCGTGGTTTGCCCGTTCTTCTTGCGAAGGACCGTAACCATCACCGCCGCGCCGGCCAAGAGAGCCACACCGATGCCGGTGAAGAGGTAGGTACCCATACCACCGGTGGAGGGCAGTCCGGGGATCTTGGTGTTCTTGATCAGGGTATTGTCTTCTGCTGTTTGGGTAACAGTAACTTTCTCAGTAGTATGGTCGAGGGTAAAGGTTGATTCCTTCCCATCAATCACGACAGACCAGGATTTCAGCACGTGTTTTGCCGTATCATACTCAGCTTTGATCACAGCCGTGTAAACCTTATCGTTGAGCTGGTATCCGTTAGGGGCTTTGGTTTCTCTGATATAATAGGTCCCTTCATCTAATCTGCTGAAGGTCATACGGCCGGTTGCATCCGTTGTCGTTGTCCGCAGAGCTTTTGCCGTATTATCTTTAGACGGATCTTTATCATAGAGGGTAAATTCAGCTCCAGCCAACGGATCGTCTGTCCACTTGCTTTTTTCAGTAATCTTTTCTCCATGCTTGGTGATTTCGTGGGTCTTCTCAGAACCCGATCCCTTTGTAAAGCCGTCGATTTCGAAGGTATACTGTCTGGTAATATCTTCATGTTCAGACGTTTTACCGGTCTTCGGATCATTGGTATATTCAACCTTAACCGTATTCTTGTTGGGGATGGCGTTGGTGGTTGCCTGACCATTCAGTTCAGCCTTATAAACCACCTTAACGTCCGTAGCTTTTCCTTCCAACTTTTTCAGATAAGCATCCGTGAAAGTGATGGTGATGACATTGGTATCTTTATTAACTACGACAGTTGCCGCACCCTGGGGAAGGGGTTGACCACCAACAGTAACGGTGATCTCTTCCGCTTTTGGTGCAGTTAATCCCTTGTCCAAAGTATCGGTAATGGTGAATACAAGATTCTTGTCCGTTTTCGGATAGGAAGGAATGGTGGTATCAATGGTAAATTCCGGTTTTTCACCTTGGCCTAAACCAATAACATGGTCCGTTGGATTCGTTGCTTCAGGCTCATTTCCCGTTGGATCTTTTACGGTCTTTTTCAGAGGTACATCGCTCTTCTTCGCGTAAAGAACCGCATCTTCTCCCAGCTTAAACTCGGCTGGTACATTAATCGTACCACCCTTTACCTGTTCACCGCCTTCAGTCGTGTAGCTTATGCCTACCAGCATGGGGTTATAGACCACACCTTTAGTGGAGGTGACCAGAATCATGTAAAGACCGGCCTCTTGGGGGGCAGACTCATAGGCTCCGCCTGCTGCAGCCTGTTTAAGGGGGATTGCCGTTCCCAAATCATCGACCGGCTTATTCAGTAATGCAGACCACTCGCTTGTTTTTGGTTCGCTGGGGTTCGCAAAGGCTTTTTCTATAAGATTTTTATAACCTTTGAATCCACCGTCAGCAGTAAAGTCCGCTTCGGTGAGCTTATAGGCGTTTACCGTTGCACCGTCTTCAACGCCAGTTACGATCAGCTTTGTGGTCGGTTTCGCAGCAAACGAATTTGCCGGCATTAGCGTCACAACCAGCATGAACGCCAGTAAGACAGCTGCCCATTTTTTCAACTGTTTCATCATAATTCCTCTTTTCTTTTCAGGTTCTTGGTCGTTTCCGACCGGCTACGGGTGGACGGGCGGGGCGTTTGCCCCAAGGATCTATCGACAAGGAGATCATTCCAACTGTCTCCGCAAAAACGGGAGACGCTTTCGGGGCCGACCGGACGGGCCTTTGGTCTGTCGGAACAGGCTGAAGGCCAGACCCAGGAGGAAGGCGCCTGCCAAGGTGAAGAGGAAGGTGCCCGGACCTGCGGTGGTCGGCAGGGTGTAGTACAGGTGGTTCACAATATCTAAGCTGATCTGGTCGCTTACACCCTCTTGGTAAAGAATAACCGGACCGGCTTCGCTGAGCAGACCTTTATCGAGGTAGGGTACCTCATTTTTCCCATCCGTTACCTTGGTAAGGGAGATGGTCCGCTTGTCTTGATCAATTTCGATCTCGTACTGCTGCGTCGTTTTAACGTACCCCGACGGTGGCGTCATTTCGCTCAGGATGTATTTCCCGTTCATGGAGCCCGGAATCTCTCGGACATAGGGGCCAGCCTTCGTCAGATCCACCGTGATGGTTTGCAATTCTTTCAACACCGGATTGTTGTTTCCCGGAGCCGCGCTGACCGCAAAGGTTACGGTCCCCTCGGTAATATCCAGTTTCTTGTCGTCCACCTTTCGAAGCGCCATCTTCATCGGACGGAGATTTCGGATCATGTTCTCCCCGACCGGGTCTCGACCATGGATCTGCAGATCCTTGATCTCGCCGGTTGCCGTATCCACCCGGAAAGTAGCGACTTCTTTAGAGGGCGTTACATAGCCCGCAGGAGCTTTGGTTTCCCATACTTGATAGTAGCCGGGCGCGAGGTTCGTCCAGAAGAGTTTGCCATCCGATCCGCTGATTCTTGGGCCATTCGGCGCCGTGACGACGACGTAGGTTCCATCTGCCGTATCCGATTTTCTCAGTTCAAGCGTTGCGCCTTCCAGTGGAGTTCCGCTCTCCCCGACCTTGGTAAATTCAATTCGGTTGGGGATGTTCGGGAACTGGAGAACCGGTTTATCAATTGGGGTCTTCCGGTTCCAAACCGCCAGGCTGTTCTTTCCGCCCTCAATGAGGCCCGTTGCTCCCGGATCGGATACGGTAACCGTTCCGTCCTCATCCACGTGAATATCCCAGACCACGTTGATGGGGGTGTATCCCTTTGGCGTTACCACTTCTTCCAAGAAGTAGTCGCCCGGTTTGAGCTTGGTAAAGGTCAGCTTTCCGTCCGCTCCGGTCACGGCATAGTCCTGGAAACCCTGGTTGTTCGTGAGCTTAAAGCCCGCGCCCGGAATCGTCTTGGTGTTGTACTTGTCCTCGCCATCGGTTCCTAAAAGCTCTCGCTTAATCAGGGTGAGGTTAACCAGATCCTTAGCGTTTACTCCACTCGAACCGGTGTAGCGGTGGAGGTAGTTCCAATAGGTCACCGGGCCATCCGTATTAAGCTCAGTATATTCCCTATTCCAGAAGTCGCGATAGTAGAACTCGGTTTCATGCGACAGCTTCGCGTAGGTGTAGAGATCCACGTGATCCTTTGTGTTATCAAAAGGAGCCACCACTTTTACGATGTAGCCGAAGCGTCCGTTCGGGTAGTCATTGCTGACGTTCAATGGTACGCGGATGATGCCATCCGAATTGGTTACTGTCGTCGGCACCAGATTCTCTTCCCGCAGATCCATGATCTGACGTCCATAGCTTGGCGGCATGGTCGCCGTATTGGGATTTCCGGTCGCTGTGTACGCATCTGTCTTATAGACCGAAACCTGCACCGGATGATTCGTGTCGTTATAGTTTACATCCGATGGCGTATTGCGTATCCAGCTCTTCGCCTCCAAGTCCAGATAGTACTGCGTAGACCAGCTGTTATTATAACCGAAAACATAGTAGTACAGCTCAATTTGGCTATTGGTGCGATCTTCGTAGAACCAACCGCCCAAATTGTTCCATAATTCCTGTCGTTTTCCTTGCAGCGGCCAATTCAGTCCGCTGTCTACACGACCACCTGTTCCATAGTAGGGCGTATAATCCACCACAATACTTTCGGAGGTTTTTGGCGTATTGCCGATCGTGTTTGTGAAGGTAAGACCGGTACTGTTCGGCACCTTGTTGTGATCCACATACACCGGAACAGTCTGATGGATGGTGATGTCCGTTCGGTTGGCGACGTAATCGGTAAGGGTGTAGGTGATTTTCCTTACTACGTTGCCCGCATCATCCCGGGTCTTATCTTGGGTTGTTGCGACCTCCTGTCCGTGTTCCGTAACAATATCCTGCACTTTTTCCGCATCGATGCGAATTCCGCCCCAGTTCAGGCGTTCATCCAGCGTAATGGTGAAGGTGTCTCCCGGAATGGCATCCTCCGGCAGGTGGATGGTGTATTCCATAGAGAAGCGCTGATCCTTCAGCGGACGAATGATCCCATCCTCATCTGAAGTTTTAAGCGCATACTTCTCCACTTTCAATACGCCATCCAACGATTGTGGTGTCGTCCGCTTCGTCGGCTGATTGGGATCAGGCGTAGGCACCGTCCCATGATCAACCTTAATGGGGTACTTGTCCGGATCATAGCCTGCCTCCGGAACAATGATCGTGTTGCCGATCTCATTCACCACAATGACGTATTTCTCCCCATTGGCCAGATAACCCGACGGCGATTGCTTCTCCACCAGATCGTAGACGCCCGGCTGGAGGTGATTGAATGCGATCTTGCCCTTGGCATCGGTCTTAAAGAGCTTCTTGTCTACATCCCAGTACGGATTTCTATATTTGTTGGCGTATTCCGCAGGGTCAAACGACGTCGGCAATGTTGCTCCGTCACGTTTTGTCAAGCTGAAGTAGGTGTCTTTCAGTTTGACACGGTTTCCGCCATCTTTCTTTTGGAACTTATCAATGGAAAATTCCCCTTCAAAGTCCTTCTTTATATTCTTCACCGTCAGCTCGTTGAGCGTAGCCTGATCGGTATTCTTTGTCCAGGAAGCCGTTAGCGTGATGCTGTCATAGATCTCCGTGTTGAAATCAAAGGCTTTTCCATTCCGCATCCATCCGGCGAAGGTGTAGCCTTCTTTGGTTGGGGCTTCAGGTTCCGTGATCTTTCCGCCCTTGGTTACGATCTGGTCGGCTACCGCGCTTCCGCCCATGGAATTAAAAGTAACGGAAACCTCGTCAGGTTGAATCTTTGTCCACGTTGCCTTATAGGTCGCCGAGGCGGTAATCGCCTTGGTTGGATCAAAGGCATTCTCGGCTGCATCTTTCCAGCCGTCAAAGGTATAACCGTCTCTGGGCGCTACGCTCGGAGCGGTGATGTAATCACCGTGCGGAACTTGAGCCGTCTTGAGGATCTTCCCGTTCTCGTCCTGGAAGGTGATGGTGTACGTTTTCGGGATCCAGCGACCGTAAAGGCTCATATTTTGCCAGAACTGTCCCTGTTCCAGGTCGACGTCCACATAGTCACGAAGCGTCGAGTCATATTTTTTCCAGCCGCTGAAGATATAACCAACTTTTGTTTCCGGATCTGGCTTCGGCACCTGGTCATGCGAAAGACCTGTACCAGAATTCACCGCCCTCCATTGATCAAGATTCGGATTATAGGTGTAGCCGTCATTATTCAGCATGTGGAAGGTAAGGATGACCTGCTGCGTTTTCTCCCAGTTCGGATAGACAACCGTGTTCTGGTTGATTATCTCATCCCCTTTGAAATCCTTCCAATAGTAGTCCTTCCAACCTTTAAAGGTGTATCCCGGCCGATCCTTGGGAATCGGATCCGGTAAGCGCGAATAGGCCTCAAGGTATGTCTGTCCATAAGGAACTTCATGGGTTAAGACCACTCTATTGTTCTGGTCGACAAAGTAGAATTTATACTTTATGGTCTCCCACTTCGGATAGAGTTTTGTATCCTTGGTGATGACGGTTTCCTCTGTGTAGGTCTTGTGATTGACATCTTCCCAACCGGCGAACTGGAGGCCGGCCGCTTCCTTGGCTTCAATCACTTTGCTATTTGGAGTTGGTAACGAACCCAGTGCCTGACCATTATCAACGGTTTTCTTGTAGAAGGAATTCGTGTATTCCGTTCCGTCGTAGAAAGACACCGTCGATGCAGATCTTTTCCAGCTCGCAACCAAGTTGTGGTCGGCGGTAACCTGCTGATACGTCGAGGTATTCAAATCCACCAATGTACCGCCTTCCATCCAGCCTTCAAAATCATAGCCGGTCTTCGTCGGATTGGGCGGTGCATTTACTTTGTGTTTAAGGCGCACATCTTCGCGTTTGATTTCCGTGTTGTCGCTTGTGTACGTGACCAGATAACGGTCATAGTGGTAGACCTGGCTGGTGGCGTTGGCCTGGCTGGTCTTTTCCCCATAGGATTCAATTACTCTACCCCACTGGTCTTTTTTATCCGGTTTCTTTACCTGGCTGATATACTTTGCGGTCAACTTTAGCGGATCATTCGACCCATTCTGGTACGTTCCTTTAACGAACAGCAAATATCTCGTATTATTAGGGTTCACATCAAGCGCATAGTGATTCGATTCATTTATCTGAATCTTCCTCTGCGAACCGGTGCCCATCATATTCCCTTTGATCTTGCTGACGTTTGTGTCGAAGTACACTGATGTAAATTTCTTGTTGTTCAGTGCATATTGGTTAATTTCCGTCAACGTCACGTTGGACTTTGGCTCCAATACAAGCGTACGATTCCCGGCTCCAAATAATTCCGTATCTTGAGGATCAATATAGATCCGTGCCTCAAACGTACCCGTGCCGGAGTCCACATTAATGCCCGAGATCTGGGTGAATTTAATACCTAAATCCACATCCTGGCTTGCCTTATAAATTTGCTGGTTCTTCGTGCTCCCAAGGTTTAAGTTGTCGTCAGCATAGGCTTCTTGCCCACCACGCATCGGCGTCATCATCGGACTCGACAATGTTCTCGTTTCAGCCGTCTGTACCGCCTCAAAGAACTTACGCGTCGGCAGTGCTGACCCCTCAACCGGCAGCGGACTGGCAGCCAGACGCAACGCCACCGGAGCCAGCAAAGAGCGTCCTTCACCGGCCATCATCGCTTGGGGTACATTAGATACCGGCTGCGATAGAGCCTGCGCTGAATTAGTACCGTTGTTGCTTTGGGGATTGATCGGCTTTTCTTCCTTGTTTATAACCGATCCTTCTTTATTCACGGTGATTTCCCAATAGGTCTTCGCTTCTTGATAGCCTTGCGGTGTCTTGGTTTCCTTTAAGTGATAGATTCCTTCCTCCAGGCCATCAAAGATGAACTGGTTTTTGGCTGTCCGTGTTGGTGGAATTCCCGGCTGAATCTCCTTGCCGTTCGCATCCAACTTGAAAAGGGTAAACTCCGCCCCTTCCAAGGGCTTCCCGTCCTGATCCACCTTGTTGATGAAGAATTCCGTCTGGGAGTTGGTGATGCCTACGACGCTGGGAATGGTTGTCCCTTTAATGGTCAAGTCATTGGCCGGTACCATGTGCTTCTTAAACTCCGCAACGAACTGGTTGTACAGATCGGACGTTGGGAAGTTATAGAATTCTGCACGCGTATCAAAGTCTCTGGCCTGCTGGATCCAGTCCTTGACAATCAACGGACGAATCGTTGCACCGGAAACGCCATCAATGGTTTCCCCCTTCCATCCACGATTCGGGTTCTTCCACTCGGGGTGGATGGGCTGGCCATATTCGTTAATGGGCATCATCTGCCCTTTCGGCGCCGTGGTCGGTTGCGGATCATAGTTTACCCAGCCCTTGCGATACCACATGCCCGGAATGGTCGGATGTTCGCCGTAGGACTGCGCAGCAATAACATCGTCGTATTTATCTTTAACGTAGCTGTTCGGATCCACCGGTTCGGGTAAATTATCACCATTTGCGTTTTTCGGCTGAATGATCAAGGGCTTTCGTCCATCGGTCTGATAGACGAAGACCTTGAAGCCCTGTTCCTCAGCGGTCTTGTCGGTGGCTTTTTCCGCACGACCGGCGTCATCCGCAGAATAGGGCCCTCCGTAAGGATAGAGCATCTGGTTGTAGGCGATGGCCGCCGCCTGTTTTCGTGCTTCTTCTTTTTCTTCTTTTGTCGCCGTATTTTCGTCTTTTCCCTGTGGCAGATAATCGCGCCAGTCACGGGACTTGGCATGGAGCTCCTTCAAATAGGACGTCGGGCGGACCTGGACAATCCACATGAAGTCCGGCAGGGCAAAGCCCGGTGCCGTTTCGGTTTCTTCCAAATAGAAGTTGTAGTTGACCGGCAGGTTATCAAAGGTGATGATGCCGTTCTCGTCCGTGATCTCTTCCGCCCCCGTCGTTACCTGTGTCGTATGTTCCGTTTCGACAATGTCAAAGTTCCGACCCAAGGCGGCCCAGAGCTTAAACTTAGCGCCGGCCAAAGGCTTTCCGTCTTCTTTTTTGGTCTTTTGAACCGAGAAGAAGGTGGATCCGCGATAGTTCCTGACCACGTAGGCCCCCGTTCCAGGGTCTATTGTGGCGCTGGACATAATATCGGCATTATCGCCCTCTTTGCCCTTGCGGAAGCCGGTGATGATGGTTCCGTTATCGGAGGGCTTGCGATTCGTGATCTCAGGGTGTGTTCCCGGATGTACTTCGGTCGCCGAAGTGAAGAAGGTCAACTTGCTGGTGAACTTATCGTCGTGAACCTCTAGCTCACCCTTGACCTCGATAACATAGAAATCCGTAGAGGGCAGGTCATCTAACTTAATCTCAGACAGCTTGGCCGGTGCTTTGACTTTCTTAACCAAGTTAAGGTCATAATTTGTCGGATCTAAGGGTTGGTTAAAGTCCATGCGTTTCGGTTTGCGATCAGATGATTTTGGGATCTTCCAAACCTTATAGGACGCATTGACAATCGGGTTATCCGCTGCAGCAGAGAAGAGCCCAAAGTTAGCCTCGGTTAAACGCTCGCCGTTGCGGTTGATATAGATCCGCTGGGTGTAGAGCATTTTACGGTTGCCTTGGTTGTGGTCCGTGGCTTCGACTTGGGTAATAGCCGTCTCCACGGAAACATTGTTCTTCATCGTTTTTTGGATGCCCAGAATCCAATCGCCATCCTTCTTGGTTCTCTCTTTGAAGGATTTAATGTCTTTCGGTTTACCGTCGGCGTCAATGGTAAACGTCGCCACCGCCTGAACCGGAAGTTCGTAGCCTAAAACCGGCTTGGTTTCATAAATACCATAATCGCCCGGCGGCAGGTTCTTAAAACTGAACTCGCCATTCGGTCCGGAGACGATTTTTTCATAACCTTTTACGACCACCGAGCCCTGTGCCGTTTCTCGACGAAGCTCAAATTCCGCCTCCGCTAAGGGAATCTCACTCATCAGCGGGTTACCGTCCGGACCTACAATCGGGTTACCGAATTCGTCTTTTTGCTGTCCGCTTTCGCCCACCTTTTTAAAGTTGATTTCATTATTGGTGTTGATAACGGTAAGAACCGGAATTTCGGTCTCCTCAATGCGGATGAGGTCATCTTCCGGTCGGTAGCTGGTGACCGTCTCTTCCCGAATAAGGGTGATATTGTTGCCCTGATCATCGGGGGTTGATGTGCTCTTGACCGTATAGTCAATGTCCTTTCCGCTCTGATCCTTGAGGGGAAGGGCCTGGTAGACGGTCTCATAGACTCCTTCCTTTGTTTTGGCCAAGGTCTGGGTGAGCGAAGATCCTTGGTAACCGAGGGTCTTCAGCGATTGCAAATCAAGAGCCTGACCATTTACCTTCGCGATTAAGGTGACGTCCAGGGATTCGCCCGCTTGCGGCAGGCGGTTATTGTAGACCTTGCGTACGGTCAGGTTGAGTGCCTTGCGCTCATAGACTACGCGAATGATGGGATACGCTGACGTATTGATCGTCGGGCCCTGGTAATTCGTGTTGGGCGCCGGATCGGCACTAATCGTGACATTGTTCGGCCCCTGGGTATACCCATTGGCATCAAAGGTCAAGATGGTCTTCACCGCCGACTCTCCATTTTTCAGTGAGAACGTCTCCCTTTCCTCGGGGCGGCGGGTGGTTACGCTTACTTTTACGGGCTTGGAATAACCTTCCAGTCCCTTCACTTCAATATTCAGATTCTGACCCGGGTCATCCACGTATGCCGCCTTGATGCCGGCAACCTTAGGCTCTCCGTTTCCTTCCCACTGAACCGCGCCCGTTGCATAAACCGGATAGGAAATCGCCCGATTATAGTTGCCCTTTAAGGTGACGTCGTAATCGATAACCAGACGTTCGCCGGAACGCAAGGTAATGCGGTCGGTGCGTAAGGTGGTCATGCCGAGCGAGTCGGTGGTAGCGGTCATATTTACGGTCTGAATGGTGTTGCCCCAACGATTCACAATCTTGGCTCTCTGGGAGCCACCCACCAAGTGAATGTAGGCAGCCAAAGGAATGACCAGACTTTCGTTGTTGACCGTGTTTTCAACGGTAAATTTGGAGTATACGTCATCAATGCTCTTCTGGAAGATAGAAGCAGACTCGCTGGAGACCGTCTTGGATTCCAGCTTATTCAGCATCTCCCTGCGATCCTTAGCCGGAATGGGGCTGCTCGAATCGTTTAAGGTGTTTGTGAGCGTGCTTACTCCACTTGTATTCGTTACCAGATTGATGTAGCGAGAAATGACCCCGGACTTAATCATCCGCTTGAGGTTGTCGTTGTAATAGGCTTCCTCGCCGGCAAAGTTGCGGCCGGTGGAGAGGAAGGTAACGACTTTTACCGTATCCTCATTGAGATGACGATAGAGGATGTCATTGGCCGTATAAAGCGCCCGATCCATCCAAGCCCCGGTTTCCGATCGGCCGATGGGAACCTGCGTCAGCAAAGCCGGTGCATTTCCAATGCGCCAATAGGTATATTGGGTGGAGGCTTCATCATATCCACCATAGACAACGTTGATATAGCCCTGATAGCCCGCTTGCGCCAATCGGTTGCTGTAATCCCGAATCCGATTGTTAAAGAGCGTAAGGTTACCGGCGGTTTCCGGAACCAACAGGAAGTAGAGGTCCAGATCCTTTTGCAGGGTCTGTCCCACCGCCTCATGGTGAATAGCGAACTTCTTATTGTTGGGGCCTGCGTTGTTAAAGGTCGTCGTCGCTGAGATCTTGTAGTTGCTTCCTGCAGGCGCACCGGCGCCCACGGCAGCAAGCCCCATCATGGGTCCCATCTCCAGGAGATTTCCCATGGCTTCAGGCGAAGCCGAGCGGGTAGAGAAGGCCGACCGAGAGCCGGTCGCCTTCTGGGTAACGGTCGTTTTTCCGTTTTCCGCCACGACAATTTCCCACGAAAGGCCGGAAACGACAAAGCCGGAAGGAGCTTCCACCTCTTTCAAGGTGTAGGTTCCCGGAGCAAGATTATTGACTTCGATCTTTCCGTCCTTGTCCGAAGGCTGAATCATGATTTCCTTCCCGGTTGAATCGGTCAGGATAAAGTAGGCTCCGGCCAAGGGATTCTTTCTCTCATCAACCTTAAGAATCCGGAAGCGTCCACTTTGCGTATAGGCCTGGTTGCCCACCTTGACCGTCGGCGTGACGGAGCGATCCCGAATAGCCGGGATGGGGAAGTCTTCGGTACGACCGTTGTTGACCAGCGTCGTCCGTTTGTTGGTATCGGTAAAGTTTCCGTCCCGGAAACCGTCTTTGAGGCGGACGGAATAGTAGAGGGAGACGGACTCGTCCTTACCGAGCGTGAGTCCCTCCATCTTGAATTGACGGGTATTCTCGTTGTACGTCAGTTTGACGCCTTTCAGCAAGCCTTCTTTCGGCGCTTCGCCGTTTTTATAGATGGATCCGTCGGAAGCAACCAAGACATAGTCCTTCTCGTTAAAAACGCCATCTTCCCCTAAATAGAGGTCGACACCATCGCCCATGGGATCCGTCACGATCGCTTTCTCAATGGAAGGCGTGGTCGTCTTTTGGCTGTTCAGGTAAAACTGTTTGGACACCTCATTGTAAATATTGGTGACCGCATTGTCGGTATTCCCTGTCTTTCCTAAACCGGAATAGTTCTGTGACGAGGAAGCCATCAGAGGAAAGAAGAATTTCTCCTGACCATTGAACCAGCCGGCATTGTTGAGTGTCTGCAGGTTATAGCCAATGGTGGTGACTTTGATTTTTTTGTCGGTAAGGTCACGAACGGTAGAAATCGTAGCATAAACGCTATCGAAAATCTCTTCGTTATCCGCCCAATACGAAGAATATGCCAACTGCTTGGTATCGCCCTTGGAGGTACCGAACTGATAGAAGGTGCCATCGCCACGAAGGGTCTTATCGTCAAAGCCCGAAGCGCGCCCATTATACGTTAAGCCACTATTAGAAACATCGTTGTAGGTATTGGGAATCGTAGAATTCGGCTTATAGATGGGCTCCCAGGCACTTCCGTCCGGTCTTGTGCCATTGGCCTTTGATCCCGTCGCCTTAAAGGAAAGGGTCGGGCCGCCGTCGGTGATTAAGATAATGTGCTTGTTGGTGCCGTGTCCCTTGGCAAGAATCTCCTCTGCACGCAAAAGCGCACGCTGCGTGAAGGTTCCGCCCCCAAAACGGTTTGTGTTGAATTTAGGATTGGCAGCCAGCTTTCCGGGGGAAGTTAATTCTACGCTAGACGTTACCGCCGGATCGTTGGCGTATTTTTTGTTTTTCTCATACGGGTTCCACCACCGATAATCGCTGAAGTTGTCGTTTCGTGCAGATGCATTTTTGTTTTTATCCACCGTAATACCGGCATATTCCACATAGCCAATATTGACATTTGAAAAGTTGGAAAATGCGGAGACAATATTGCGAACCTGGTTTCGTACCTGGTCTTCGTTTCGCGAGGTTTTGATGGAACCGGAGTGGTCGACAACCAGGACGATGTCCGTGCTTTCGCCACCGGCAAAAGAGGATCGTCCTCGACCTTGAACAGTCAGTTCCACTTGGTATTCATTTTGATTCTTATCCACGGTATTGAGGATGCGCTTGGAAATATCCCCAACTTGATTTTCGTCTTTGGCTTTTTCTGCGTCCGTCAAACCGTCCTGGGTGTAGATGGTCTTGCGGAAGGGAACGGGGTTTCTCGCCTTGTCATTGGTGATCGTCCGCCCGCCGGAGCCTTCTCCATCTTTTACAAATTCCTGTCCCGACTGAAGTGCCTGCGGGAAACCGTTATTTGCAGGATTGGTGACACCCGAGCCCACCAGGATGGTTTTTCCGTCGCTGGAGACATTCACCTTCCAGGTTTCAGTCGACGGTTCATAGCGATCCGGCGCCTGCGTTTCTTTTAAGGTATAGGTACCGGCCGGGATATCCTTAAAGGTCAGTTTCCCGTTCGCATCCGTCTTAAGTGAGCGTTCCGGCTTCAATTCCTGGCCATTATTCATGGTTCCGGATAGGGTGAACTGCGCGCCTTCCAACGGCTTTCCATGAGCATCCGTTTTCTCCAGGTTGAACTCGCCGCCGATCTTACTGTTGTCAATCTTCGTGTTGAGAACGTTCTTTCCCAAAATAGTCTGATCCATGCGATAGCCGGGCAAAGTCCCACCAGTAGACATCTGCACTTCTTTTACGGTATACGTAATTTCTTTGCCGGACTGATCAAAGCGAGGAAGGTTCGTAAATCTGTATTTCCAGTCTGTTGCTTCGGAAACCGTAGCACGATACTGAGTTTCCCGACCATTGGCCAACAGAACCACGTGGATGGTAGCCGGCCGTTTCAAAAGATCCTGACTGTCGTTGTACCAGATCTTATTTCCGGTAACCGTCACGGTTCCACCCGATCCTTCGGGAGTGGAGATTTCATGCACGTCAATATTGACGACACCGTTTATAATCCGATAGGTGGCGTAATATTCCGGATGGTCCTTGAGTTCAATCCGGTAATCAATCTGTTCATGATTTTCATCATACTTGCGTAAATATTTGAACCGATAGATCTGTCCGATCTTATCCGGTTTTATCTCCGATTCCACACCGTTTTTCTTCAGGATGACTTTTGCATCCGGATCCGGCGTCACATTGCCCCAGTTGATTACGGCATCCATGTTATAGGTTACCGACCCGATGTCTTTTAAGGGGTTGGGAATCAGGTAGATGTCCTGGTTGGTATCGTGGGGCAAGGGTTGGACAACGATGGGCGTCCGCGCATTGGGGATCAAGTGCTTGGCGTCGGTCGTCAGCTGCTCAATGGTATATTTCGCGGGGATGGGCTTACCGGTTACACTGTCCTTGCCGGGACGGAGCTGGAAGGTAATCTTTCCCTGGCCGTCTGTGCGGAGGGTACCGATGTCTTTAATGACCTCCCCTTGCTCGTTCAGAATCTGAAAGGCGGAGCCGATAATCGAAACCTGCTGGTCGCCCGTCTCATGGTTGTAAACCGTGATCGTGACCGCCTGATCTTTGTTTTTGGATAGGTGAACACTCAGCGTTTCCTTATACTTCACGCCCTGGTTCGGAAGAAAAATCGCCTGGCCGTTTTCATCTTGAAATTTGATGGGCGTGAAAATTCTTCCGTTTGCGACAGAAGGTTCCGTATCCGCATTAAAGGCGTATTCATATGGCGCCTTAACCACAACCACCTCATAGATATATTGAGGAAGGAGATCGTTAAAGACAAAGTGGCCCTGCTCGTCCGAATAGGCCGTCCGATCCATGGCAGTGATTCGTTCTCCCTTGACACCATGATCATTTTTGTACGCCCGAAGTGCTAACTCCACGCCGGGGATCTTTACGCCGTGGTTGTCCTCATCCAAAACCGTACCTTCAATATAATAGAGTTGGGTACCAAAATCTTTGGCGTTATCAAGGCGAACATATTTCGACGTCTCAATGGCCGAGAAGCGGAACGTAATCTTGTTTTGATTAGGGAAATAGCCCTTCGGAGCCGAAACTTGAACGACTTCATAGTTGCCTACATTGCAATTCTCTACGACGGCCTGGCCGTCTTCACCGGTCGTGACTTCTTTGACCATGCCCGGGCCGGTGATCCGAACGACAGCGCCCGGAATCTTCACCCCCTTGTTGTCGCGGTCAACCACTTCCACAATAATGGGACGATTGGCCACGAACGGATTGAGCGGTGCGCCCATGGGCTGAAGCAAATTGGTAATATTCCCCTCTTCCACCGTCTTGCGCAGCGTTGCATTTTCTTCCAGTGTTTTTCCCAGAGGGAGAAGCTCAGCGGTCTTTGCGGCAGCCTCTGCTGCTTCGTTTGCTGCTTTTTCGTCGATGCGCGAGGGTGCTTTTTCTGCGTTTTCATCCGTCGCATTGGCGGTGGATGCGGTGTTCTTCTCTTCCTCGGTGGTAGAGGGGGCTACATTTTCGGAGGGTTTTGTTTCCGTGGGGATTTGGGACGCTTCGGAAGCGGTCGTCTTTTCTTCCGCTTTCACGATCTCGCTTGCCACGGTGATGGCAAACTGACCGGGTTGAATCGAAAGCGTGGCCGCTTTGCGGGCGTCCTGCAACGCTTCACCGGTTAGTCCTTTTTCTTCGACCTGGGTTAATTGTTTTTCGTATTGGGCAAGCGAACGCTGATCCACGGCCTTGAAATCGTAGAATCCGTCTTGGGACAGCACGAAATCATAGACCAGGATCTGCGCCTGCTCTTTTTGTTTGGTATCGATTGCGTTAAAGGTTGGTGCCTGGTAGGCGGTTTCTTTTTTATCCTGATTCGGCGCAACAAAGAGAACGCGCTTCTCTTGTTCCTGTTGCGGATTTTCTTGTTGCTGTTTTTGCGGGAACACATGGGTGACGGGAGTCGTGTTTTCATCCGTCGCGGTAAGATCCGCTTTTCCATTCACTTGAATACGTTTCGTGATTTTCTGTTCCCCAAAAACGGAAATCGTATTTAGGGTGTAGACGCGTCCTTCGAGTTCCTTAGCCACGTCTTTGAGTGCTTTTTTATCGATGCTCTTTGCCGCTTTCGCCGCATTAATTTTTGCCACCATCGCTTCGTCGCGATGAATGGGTGTCGTAACGGTCGTTAAGAAGAAGCCGTCTTTGTTGGCTTCTTTGGTTTCGATGTCATACAGGAAAAGTGGGGCTTTGTCGGTCTGACGATTGCGCGCCGCTTCGCGTGCCTTCATGGCCGCTTCTTCACCGGGGGCATAGGTGCGGTTTCCGATCACCGGTTGGTCGAGGTTGTCGCCATTGGCAACCACAAACGCCTGATGAACGGTTTTTTCTTTGGGAGCAAAATAGGTCAAAACCCAGGATATGGATGAGGGGATGCCATCCGTATCACGATTTACGATGTAGTTGACGCGCGCTAAACTCTTCGTTCCATTCAAGTCGACATCTTGAATGGGAAGCGCCTGTCCGCCAGTCAGAGGATTCTTTTTCATCTCGCGGCGAACGGCTTCTAAGGTTTGCGCGTCCTTTTCTTCCTGATTCTGCGCTGGGGATTCCTGCCCGGCCGTTGCTGCTGCCTGCTCGGTTTTAGTAGAGGAAGGCAGGGCTTCTCCGTTTTGCTCTCCGCTTACGGAAGAGGTGGATGTGATGTCGGATCCGGTGACGATGGTTTGTGATTCGGATCCTGAAGGCGCGGAATCCTCCGTTCCCGTTTTCGGAGGTCCTGCCGGCAACAGCCTTTGGGTTAGGGATGGCAGCGCTTTCGCGCTTCCCTCCGCGAAAAGACGAGTCTGTGCATCGCCATACGCATCCTGCCGTCTGGCCTCACTGACCGTGCCAAAACCGCCCACCGGAACACCGGTAAGGAGCAGTATTATGGCGAGCAATAATGAAATAACTCTCTCTGTCTTTTTCATGGCAATCCCCTTTGACTTGACTATTTTGCGCTTGGCTGAAATATAAGCTGAGCGGTTTTTGATTTCATCTAAGCCACTTTTTTTGGTTTCTCAAGAAGGACGGCTGTTTTGTTCTTTTCGTATGAACAAGATAGACGACCCGCTATAAATCTATATAAAAATTATAGTGGATGAAAATGCTCGCATTTCCTATGTTTTCTTTGTTATGAAATAAAGATAAAAAAACTGTCGATTCCATGGTCAAATTGGACGAAAATATTGTGTATTCTGCGTTTTCATGTTGTATAAAAAGAGATATTACTAGCAATCTCTAAAAATTTTTAAAAATTTACAAAATCGTGAGAATGGCTTAATATAAGGGATAGAAGGTCGTTTAAAGGTTCTCCTCGTCATTTTTTGGGAGGGGGCTACTAAAATTTGAGGCCTTTCCTTTGGACGTTTCCTTTGGAAGAAGGAGGAAGGGAAGAATCCATGCATTATTTAGTTGGTTCGGTTTTGGATCGCAGGCTTCAGCTGGTGGAACGGCTGACGAGCCTTTCTGCGCCAAATTCTATACAAGATCTCGCCCACACATTGAACACCAGCGTCCGAACGCTGGCTAACGACGTCCTGGTAATCAACCGCACCTGGACACCGGTTGAGATCACCATGACGGGTGATTTGCTTTCGATCACCTATCGGCCCGGGTTTAATCTGCGCGATGTGTACCGCATGATTTTGAAGCGCGAGCCCATTTTTCGTCTGCTGCGCGCCCTGATTCTTTATCCCGAAACGCCTACGTCGGAATTGACGAAATTGGCCACGATGTCTGAGGCCTCCCTCTATCGAAACATAAAGACCTTTAATACCTCGTTTTTTCCGCAACTCGGCATTTCCATTGCCTCGAATCCGTTCCGTTTAGAAGGGGAGCGAACGCATGTGCTCCTGTTTTCTTCGATTTTTCTATGCAAGCAAACACACATAGATAACTGGCCTTTTAAGGACTACCCCAGACAAGAGGTGGAAGAGTTTCTATCGCGAATCCTGGACTCCGTGCACATGGTAATCCATTTTTCAGAATTTCGGATGCTGTGCTTCTATGTGGTTCTCTCGATGATTTGGGCCAAAACGTTTCGGAAGACGGAAGACTTTACCATAGCACCCCCCCTCGACAAAAATTTAACGCATTCTCGTGCGCAGGAAGTAACCGATATTCCTCCTAACTTGCAAGCAATCGTGGATAATGTGAAGCATTTTGAGACGGTCTTCTCATTCCCTATGACGCGCACCTCACTCCTCTATCTTTTCTCTCTGTTCTTTCGCAAAGGGTTTTGCCTTTCCTACCGTTCGTTTTTGGACCAGGCGGGTGCGGATCCGGAAATCAATAAATCTTTTTTCTATCTGATCAAGGTGCTGTATGAGCTGCAAAAGACATACGGTATTAAACCGAAAAATCGCCATGAGATCCTTCGTGATCTGCATAACACGTTGTATTGTCAGTACATGGAACCGGATATGGCGCCGTTTTTCACGATGAACGACGACCACTTTCACGCATGGCTCAGCCGAAACGTAACCGGTCTGCCGTTGGATCTTAAGGATAAGATTCGCGGCTATTTCATCCACATGAATCTTCCGGTGGTTGAGACGCTTGTGGACAGTTGTATCTTTTATCTGTTCATGAAGTGGGGACGGTTAATTTATCGACAGCCGTCCCCAACCGAACCCATTTCCCTTCTCATCCTTTCTTCCATAGGCAAGGAACACGCCCAGACGCTCCGAGAAATAGTGGAAATGCAAACCTATCTGCCTCTTCGCATTGATATTTTTGAGGGACCTCGATTTAATGGGCCCAAGCTTCTTCATGCGGGTTACGATATCGTTTGGTCCAACTTTTCGATTTCCGATTGCGAAAACGATGCGAATGATCTTCCTTGGGCCAAGGAAGCCAGCGAATTGGTTCTTTATACTCTTTATCCCAATCAAAAGGATATGCTTGCGCTTCGCCGTGCGATCATGGCCAAAGCGAAAACGCATGAGGAGGGTTATTTCGTATGAAAGGCGTGGTCAGTAAAAAAATGGAACGTCTTTTGGACTTGATTACCTGTTTTGAAGTCCATGGCAGGGAGTTGGATATCCATGCCGCTGCGGAGGCATTGGATTGTCCGGCAACGACCCTATTGATGGATATTCTTCAGGCCAATACGACGTTTTCGACTATTTTTCAAATTGAGCGGGACAACAAGATTCGCCTGGTGTATAAAAATGGAAATTCCTATCCGGATGTTTTTTCTCTGGTCATGAAACAGGATCCCATCTGTTCTCTCTTGGAAAAAGTGTTTTTTCATTCGGATTTGGATGTCGCAGCAATGACAAACGACTTATATGTCTCCCCGTCCACGATTTATCGCTGGGTGGAGCAATTTAATAGTGCGGTGTCCGGCTCCTATGCGGTACATCTGGAGACGCACCCCCTCGTGCTCACGGGAGATGAAGCCGAAGTCCGTTCCTTCTATACGAGTTTCTTCAAAGAACGCTATTCTCTTTATGAGTGGCCTTTCCCGGCGGTTTCAAAAAAAGAACTCTCCCGTTTTCTGAATGAGACGCTCCCCATGGAGTACGGTAAAAAGTTCCTTCATTATTATAAATGCTTTCATATCCAATTAGCGGTAACGCTGCAACGCTTTTCACAAGGGTTCCGCCTTCCGGATGAGAATCTTATGCAAAATACACGAGCGCAGCAGATGGCAAAGGCAATTATCGCGAAAGGCATTCGCTCTTCTTTCTCTTTTTTCCCTGTGGAAAAGAAAGACGACGATGTCCGCTTTTGTCAGGAGCTTCTGGTTCCCTACGTCAGCGATCGGGACGCCGAATCGTTTGAAGTTCTTCTCAACCTGACAGCAAGAGATCCCCTAGCCAACAATCTCTTTCTCTACATCAATAAGTTGATCGCCTATCTGTGTCAGGAGTTTCCGGTGGAGCTGGATAACGAAAGCGCTTTAATCCTGGCTCTCTACAATGCTCTCATGGGCACCTTCGGCAAAACCGTCAGTCGGTCCTTTTTGTATTCTCCCTATCGCATTTATCAGGAGTCGATACGCGTAAAGTTCCCCGACGTCTGCAACCAAATTCTGCGGATCATTCGCACGCAAAATGAACTATTCCATCTTCCCGTTGACCCCGATTATTTGGGCTACGTGTTCTATGTCATCTGGTCCACATGGGGAAACCTGGGCAACCAGCTAATTCAAAAGCCCCGAAAAATCAAAATTCTGGTCATCAGTAAGTTTTCTTCCTTTCATGCTCTTTCCCTTCGATCCCAAATTCTATTTTACTTTGGGAACATCGCGGAAGTCAGTATTCCCAAGGATTCGCCCATCTTTCTGGATGCCATAGACCTTTCCCGCTACGATCTTCTGGTGTCCAACTTTAAAATCGCCGACAGTCCCATTCCCACCGTTTTCTGTAATAGCATCGATTCCTACGCTGCCTATTCCGCCTTGTCGAAAGCCATCTCGGCGCGACTCTGATTTTGACGTAGGCGGCGTGGGGGGCATATGAATAATCAAGAGGAGCCTTGGTCTTTCTCACTTCCTTGGTCTCGTTGCCATCATTCCAACAATCGCTCCGATAAAAGCGATCGGTGCCAATCGGACAAAGAGCCATTCAAACGCATGAAAGAATGTGCCAACGACTGCCGTTTCCGGATCATTAAAATCCCATTCCAAATAGAAGCTGTCTTTCGCAAGCAAAACCGCAGCCATGAGCACAAGGAGTGCGCAGACTGCGATGCACAACCCATGTAAAACTTTTCGTTTCTTCTCCTTGCTTCGTGCCAGCTGCAGGTTGATGATCTCCAGCTTTTCGGAAATGACGTTCAAATCATTAAGCGGCGCCTCTGTCTCCGTCTTCGTTTCACCAAGCAAAACGCTCACCGGCGTTTCGAGAATCTCGGAAATATGAATCAGCATTTCAGAATCCGGAACCGATAGGCCGTTGCCACAAGCAACGTAGAATAACATGAGCGCTTATTCCTCTTCTTTTCCTAAAAGCCAATGCGCAATGTCAATAATCGGTATCCCCTCCTGAAGTGTTTTAGGATGTTTCGTGTTGGCTATAACCATTTTTGGATAGCCATCTTTAATCTTTAATAAAGGAGAAATTTCTCTTGAAAGAGTGTCTGGTCGTGAGATATCATCACTAACTTGTATGTATACTTTCTCGTCATTTTTGATCGCCACGAAATCAATCTCATTCTGGTACAGCTTCCCCACATAGACTTCATAACCCCGTCGATATAATTCAATGGCTACGATATTTTCATACACACGACCATAGTCCATATTCTTTGTTCCTAAAATGGCGGATCGAAAGCCGTGATCCACCAGATAGTATTTTTCTATTGTTGCAAGATAAGACTTTCCTTGAATATCATACCGGTTAGTTTTATAGAACAGGAAAGCATCTACCATATATGATATGTAATCCCCTATCGTTTTATGATTTACTCTCTGCAGCTGCGTTGAAAGAATATTCGCTATCGTTCTGAAAGAGGTCAAGTTGGAGATGCTGGAAAGCATAAATTCGCCTAGTCGCTGAAGAAGCAGCTTGTTTTGTATCGTATGGCGTTCCAGTAAATCTCTCATCAGGACTGTCTCGAAGACCCCGCGAAGGTAATTTTTTTTTTCTGTCCGGCTTCTATATTGATAGCAACCCGGCATTCCGCCGATGTCGACGTAGTTCTCAAAAGCGGAGCTTATTTCAGAATAATTGAAATATTCACAAAACTCAGAAAAAGAAAACGGGAACATGGCTATTTCTATCGCTCGACCAGTAAAAAGAGTGGCCAAATCGCTACTCATAAGAAAAGCATTTGATCCCGTTAGGTAGATGTCGAATTTTCTCTCACTATGCAAGCTGTTTATAACTCGTTCAAAACCGCTGCATAGCTGAACCTCATCGATAAAAAGATAATTTGACACACCGTCAACATAATGCGATATGACAAAATCGTTCAAAGACCTGTAATTGAGTAGATGCTCATTTTTCAAAAGGGACAAATCAAGATAAATAATATTGGATTTCTCAAAATTCTTTGATATATATTCCATGAACGAGTTTAATAATATTGATTTTCCCGCTCTTCGAATGCCGGTGATGATCTTAATATCAGAACTATCTTTCAATGTAGCCAGGCGGTTGAGATATTGTTTTCTCTTAAGGATATCCATTAGCGCCTCCTTTGAGTTCTCTTAGTACACAGATTACCTTCCCTAATTCCCAAAGTCAAATAATATTTAAGTTTGGGAAGTTTCCGTATCGCCGTACACGTCAAAATCCTTTGCCGTGTACACCGAAACGCCATGGCCAATACATTGAGAAAAACTGAATGGTAGAGGGCGAACTGGAGTATTGCTTTAAGAAGGGGTCGAAAGATGACGTAAGGCGTGTGCTCTCATCAATCGCCTTGATTATCTGCGATCCCCCTCTCTATTCAATACGCCATTCGATCGTCACCGTGTCATCCACATCAATATCGTCCGCTTCAATATCAATGTCGTAAGATTCGTCGGGTTTGGCAAGTAAGGATTTTGTCATGAACCCCTCAACAGGGTGCGAAACGATTTGTAACTCTCCCCATGAATAATCAATGCGTTCAATCTCTCCCAGTTTCACCCCGGCAGACTCGGCTAAAATCTCCGCTTTCGCTCGAGAATCGGCAACGGCTTTCTTAAGAAGCTCGTTTTTAACATCCTCCGGATGGGAGATGGTGTAATGGATGGTAAATTCGACTTCCACAGGACAATGGGACAGGGCATACAGTGTGCGACCAAGTTGTCGATTGTCATTCGGGAATTTAATTTCGGTATGATGCGTAAACTTATAGCCTATAAACCTTCTCTTATAATCATCGTTCTTGTCCCGGTAGCTTTCATATTCGGATTGAATGGAAAAATGTTTTGTTTTGAGATCCTTTCCGGAAAGACCGGATTTTTCCAAGGATTCCTTCAGTACTTTTGTCTGATCGGCGGATTCTTGTATCGCTTTTTCATACTCCGAATAAACACCCTCCGCCTCAATAGCCAAACAAATGGTATCCGGCTTAACCGAAAGACTGCCCTTCCCGGTCACTTTGATCGTTCTTCCCATTGTTTTTCCTCCTTAAAATCGGTTCCGTGCTTATACTTTCAATCCTTTTCGCGTCCCTTACTTTATATCTCTGATAATAATTGCAGCGCCAAATAGAGCTTTTGCATATCATGGTTGGCACGAGGAAGCCCCTCGACTTCATAAGAACTCTCGTTTAAGACATCTCCGGGTTCGAGAAAAGGATACAGTTCAAATCCATAAAAATCACAGGCTGCCTGTACCCCGGCAAGCTCCATCTCCACGGCGATGCATCCCTCCGCCTTTCGTTTTGCGACAAGCCCGCGCGTCTCCCGAAGCATCACATCCGTCGTCCAGACTTTGCCTTTCGTATAGGGAGCTTTTACGTTCTTAAAAAACGCTTCCACTTTATCATGGTTAGGAATAGTCAGATAGTCGGAAGGAGCCGCATGATAATAAGAAGCCCCCTCACCTCTATAGGCCTCAGTGGGAATGATGTACTTTCCAAAAGTCTTTTCCCTGTCTAAACTTCCGCAGGAACCGAACATAATAAATTGATTGGCACCGGTAAGCCAGTTCACTTCTACACATTGCGAAGACGCCGGAGCGGATCCTATCCTCGATAAGTAGAAGGCAAATTCTTGCCCTTTATATTCGCTTTTATATATCGGCATTGCGCCATTGCAAGAGTTTACCTTCCCGATTTCTTGGCATGCAAACTGTTCAAGCAGATAGTCCAGTATGCTTTCTGAAAATGTGATCAAACATTTTTCGATTAACGTTTTCTTTTCACCGTAGAAATCTTTTAGGCTAATAATGGCCTCTGTCTCTTTATCATAGCTATCGATTATCATGATATAACCCGTTACCGTATTCCCTTTCCTGTCTTTTATTTTCTGTCTAATATCTCTGCTCTATCATACCCGCAAAACGAAGCATGTTATACTTTCCTCAAAACGAAACGTTACATCCTTTCATCCGTAATGATATGTGCAACACTTGTATGCGGTGTTTGAAGAAATTCTTTCATGAACGATGGATACGCCTTAACGTTATCCAGTTCATCAATCGATATCCAATGCATCGTCTCTTTCACCCCGGACATGGTACGGCTTTGACTCATAAACACTCTTTTGCCCATTGGTTTCATCCAATAATAAAAGGTAAGCTCATGGCACTCGACGCCTTTCAAGCCGGAACTGCCAATGAAAAAATTCTCATGGATCACTGCCAGATGATCCACTTCATAGGAAACGCCCGTCTCTTCCAAAACTTCTCTTTTCACCGCTTCTTCGGCCGTCTCTCCCATGTGGACGGCTCCCCCTACAGAGTAGAAATAATCATCTACTTCATTTCCTGCAAACAATACGCAATTGTCTTCGACGATAATGGCTGCCGCTCGATATCGAAAGGCCTTATTTCCATTCCTCATGGCACAATCGTATTCCACTGTTTTTGTCCTTTCTTTTTTCCGATATAGGGATTTGTTACTTGGAAATTGTCTTATTCCTTTGCTTTGTGAATTTCGGTTACCAAAGAGTGTAGACTTCATCGTGCAAATGAGTCAATGATTTTTCCATGTGTTGGAAAGGAAGCGGATTTCATCATTCGATGGTTGATCGACGCCTTCGATGGTTGCTTGATGCCTTTTCTGCGTACGTCCCCGGCAAATGGTAGTTTCGACGTATAGCCATGGGTGGTTTCAAGGTATACGCCCCTGGCTAAATACAAATAATGCTATTTGCCAGGAGCAGGCACGCCCATTCGCCCCTGGCAAATCTCAAGATCACTCATTTGCCAGGGGTAATCATCCCCATTCCGACCCTGGCAAAAGGCTAAAATCGCTATTTGCCAGGGGTAACCAACCCCATTCAAACCCTGGCAAATCCCAAAAGTACTCGTTTGCCAGGTTTGGTTTTCTTCTTTCGACCCTGGCTAAATACAAAAAACGCCGTTTGCCAGGGGCAACTCTCTTCTTTCAACCCTGGTAAATGCTTAAAATACTCATTTGCCAGGGGTAGCCAGCCCATTCCGACCCTGGCAAATCCCAAAATCATTCGTTTGCCAGGGGCAGACACACCCATTCCAACCCTGGCAAAAGGCTAAAACCGCTATTTGCCAGGGGCAATCACACCCATTCCAACCCTGGTAAATCCCAAAATCACTCGTTTGCCAGTGGTAGCCACGCCCATTCCGACCCTGGCTAAAGGCTAAAACCGCTATTTGCCAGGGGCAACCACCCCCATTTCAACCCTGGCAAATCCAAAAAATGCTCGTTTGCCAGGGGCAACTAATCCCCATGCCGCCCCAGCCCCTCTTTACCCACTACCGATTCGCATCATCCCAACTCCCAGCAACCCCAGCCTCTATCCCAAGCAAAGAAACGGCTGCGCTGAAAAACAGTGCAGCCGTATTCGACAAAACCGTACTATCTTATTGAAATGTCCGGTAAACCCCGGCTTTTGGCTACTTAATTTTCTCCACAATCCGATGTTTTGCCTGAAAGCCTTCGCCGACGCCGGTAAAGGAAGCATTCTTTTTTGCAAGATCCGACATGGTATCCAAAATGGTCTTCACCTCCGGTAAAGAGCCGGCTTTTTTATCGATTTCATCCATGCTTTTTTCCTTAAATTTACCCATCTTCACGTCAAAAGTCTGTACGTTATCGCGGAAAACGACACTGCCCGCCTGTAAGGTGGCACTGCCTTGTTCCAACTCGCCCAAACCATCTGTTAGACAGCGCATGCCCACACGAAGAGGAGAAATCCCTTGCTCCGGAAGGGATGAAAACGCCGAAAGACCCTGCGCTTTTTCTTCCACTGCAGAAAGCGCTTCCGCAAGCTCTCCGGCGCCTGTTTCTAACGCATCCAAGTCGTCCGCTAACTGCCTTGATGCCGCAGTGATGCCGTTGGAAGCCACTGCGCATTGTTTCATGCCTTCTTTGAACGCCTGACCTTCTTCCGCATTGGGAAACCGGCCGGAAAGGCCTGACGGCGAATCAAAAGTTGTGCGCACCGTGTCGGCACTCTGTACTAAATTCGATGTGCTGCTACTCAGGTCTTTTGCCGTCTCGGCAAGCTGTGTCGCAATACTGCGAAGGCGCTCTGCCTCTTCCGTGCGTCCGGCGTTTTCCAAAACATTGGCCAGCGTTTCCAGACTTTCCACCGAAGAAGTCAGCGCTTGGGATGCTTTGCCCACCGCGGCGACATTGTCTCCCATGCTCGCCAACGCCTCCTCGACATGGGTATCCCCGACGATTCTCATTAAAAGGATAACAAAAGGAGCCGCGCAAGGCGGCTCCTTTCTGTTTGTGCCACGAGCTTTCTCTCGCACTACTTCCGCGCGTTGGAATGTCTCGTCTACTTGTCTTCCGTTTTCTTCTTTTTGCCGGCAACGAGGGTGACACCATAAAGGCCCATTGCCACCGCTCCCATGGCTACCGTTCCCAGAAGAACAGTATCGCCGGTTTTCGGCGTCGCGCCCTTGTTGGCCGTCGCGCCGCGTTTTGCCATAACTTTTACCGTCACGGTCACTTCTTTCACCGAACCATCCGGATACGTCACCACGATGACCGCTTTCTTGTCGCCGGGTTTCGAGGTATCGACCTTGTTCTTAAATTTATAGGTCGTTCCCTTCGGCAGCTTGTCCTTGTTCCGGATGCCATCTTCCGGATTCGCCGTCTCGCCCGTATTTACCACGATATCCTTGCCTTCCGGATTCGGATTGCCCGGATTCGGAGCATCCGGATTTGTGTCTGGATTGGGCTTCTCCGGATTGGTCCCCGGATTCGGTTTGTCCGGATTCGGCTTATCCGGATTGGTTCCCGGGTTCGGTTTATCCGGATTCGGTTTGTCCGGGTTTGGTTTATCCGGGTTTGGCTTATCCGGATCCGTCCCCGGTTCAGGATCCGGTTTCGGAACCACCGGCTTACCTTTATATTGTGCTTCGAACGTTTGAGCCGTCACAGGACCGGTTTTCGGCACAGTTGGCGACCACTTATCAAAGACCTTGGTGCTATTTTTATACGTTGCCGTCTTCGGCAGTACTTCCTGCAAATCCTCGTCCTCATAGGGGACATCACTACGGACATCAATGATCTTCTTCTGATGACCTTCCACTGTACAGTCTTCCGTCGCATCAAAGATGAGACGAACATAGCCTTCCTGCACCTCACCCGGATGGTCCGGATCCTTCGAAACAATGTACTTTGGACCTTGTTCCACTACCCGTACCGGATCAGAAGGCATTTTTTCCTTCCCTGTTTTATCCTTCTCTGTTTGCGTCAGATAGACGTCTTTCGGCGTTTTCCCTTCCGGCAACCGGTTCGTCGGAATGGTAAATTTCCCGTTCTCATCGACAGAGACTTCAATGGAATTTCCATCATCTCCCATCAAGGGATTGCCATCTTCATCGGTCACCGTGATCTTGGAACCGGGTATGCCATTTCCGGTGATCTTGTCTTCGCCATAGGGAACAAGATCAACCACCGGCGGATCCGAGATCGGAACAAGGGGAGTCAAGCCGCCATAATCCCTCTGATATTCTGCGGTAATCGTCGTGCCTACCTTGAAGATGCCGGTCAGCGATTTGTCCCATTTCGTAAATAGCCAAGTATATTCTTTTGTGCCATCTGCTTTTAAGACTTCTTTCCCGACCGGATTCCCTTCCGGTAAAGTCACTTTCTTCTCCGGATTGACCCAATAAATCTGAGGTGTAGAATCAAGCGCCTTATTCGTCGGATCGCAGGTGACTTTCACAAAGTTCCCCGGCACTTCCGGTTTATCCTTCCCGGTTTGCGGAACAAAATCGGGAACCACCTTCACGTGAACATCAATACGAGTGCTGGACCCATCTTCATAGAAGACCTCAATGGTTTCTTTGAAGTCGCCCGCATTTTCCGTCGTCACTCTCTCTTCCTTCGGCTTGACGATTTTAATGGTCCGGATTTTCTGCAAATCCTTGCCATCTTCATCCTTGGGTGGTGTGATCACTGCTTCATAGTCATCCACCGTCAAGCTATCCCCAATACTCTTGATGATTTTCCCTGCCATCGGTTCCAAGGGCAGGATGGGCTTTGTTGGTGTTGAATAAGCGGCGATGATCTCCCTTTCCTGCGAAATCATCATGCGATTCGCCAGATCCACCTTCACCCTTCCTTGGGGATTTTGTTTGCTAACTTGAGCCGGATCCTTGTAATACCAACCCTCAAATTTGTAATTTCCGGTTGGCTGCGGATCTTTTTCCGGAATAAGGACTTGGGCAAGCGGATTGACATAGTAAACTCTCCGCTGCTTATCCACCGCTTTATCCGTTGGATTCACCGTCACCTTGACGTACTTGGAGAGCTCCGGATTATTTTTTACCACATTCGGCTTGTCCTCATCATTCAAGGCAAGATAGATATTCTTAAATACCTTGACCGGAATGTTGACGACTTTCTTTGTGCCGTTCTTAAAGGTGACCTCTGCTTGGATTTGAACGATCCTTGGTTGGCTGTCGCCCACCGATCCGCCTTCCTCCTTAACCTGGTCATAAATTTCCTCTACGCTCGTGATGATTTTATAACTCTGATACTCCGGAAGGCCGGTTACCTTTTTCAAAGCCTGGTCAAACTGGTCTTTTTTCGGCATGAAGTTATTCACCCAGGTCCCGTCATCCTTCTTCAGGGATTCAAATACCCACATTTCACCTATATCGGTTTTCGGAACGTGCTCGATGTCCGACCACTTCAGGTTATATTGGGCAACAATCGTCGTCTCTTTCTCGGTGAATTGACCCTTGATCTTTTCACCCTTATTCCAGACCTTAGTGGCATCATCCTTTACCTGCCAGGACTTAAATTGCCACTTTGCCTCCTTGCCCTTTGCATCCTTTAGCGGATTTCCTTCTTTGTCCTTTACCCCGCCACCTTGCGGGTCAGCGGCAAGAATTTCCACAATTTTCTCGGGATTGACCTTAAAATGCTTTTTGCTCCCACCGGTAAACTGATTATCAGGAATTGTCGCATCCGCCTTATCCGTTGTATCCAGGTAGACATCAACAAAGTAGTCAGGAAGCTTTTCATCCCCCGTTGTAATCTCGATGACGTCCTTCAAGGGTTTGAACTTAGCCGTAAAGGTGTAGTCCGTCCGGATAACGGTGTTGCCATCAAGCAAGGGACGGTCCTGCCAACCGACAAATTCACAATTCGGATCCGGTGTAATCACCGGGGGCAGAAGCGTTCCCTGGGCATCCTGCTTTTGAGGAACGGGAATATTGCGGAATTCCAATTCATCAATCACGTCGTAGAAGACTTCTTTGATCGGCTTACCCTCGGCATCCTTACCGAAGGAACCATCCCGGTCTGCTTTGAATACAACCCTGTGATACCCGTCTGGTGTTTTTGCATCAGGTGTTTTGCGCTTAATTACCCTGATGTCCTTGTAATAGAAGTTCACCTCGTTAGACTTAACACCGTTGATTCCAATCATTTCGCCATCATCATTGACATCATAGAAAAGCTGTCTTTGAGGAGTGCTAATAATCTTCCAGCCTGGTATCTCTCTATAGTTCACCGCATCGTAGTCGGTACAGCCACTTGTTACTTCCTCGGTGTCTATTATCTTGAAGCTGTCATCTGGTTTCTTGCCTATTCCAGGTAATTTATCAACATCTTCTTCTGTAGTGCTTAGATAGTTCACCTTGTAATGTCTTTTGGTAAATTCTCTGTAGAAGAACATGAAGTAATTATTTTCAGCCTTAGGATTGTCCACCCAAGCGCCATTTTTCTCTATCTTTTCTGGTTCCACCTTTAATACCTGTGAATATCTATTTGTTCTCTTTGTCTTGTCTAGGTATTCTTTATAAGCGGTTGATTTTTTAGCAAGCTTATCCCATTCAGCCTCAGGTATAGTCAGATAGTCTTCACCTTGGTATTTAGCAGTAGCCTCCGCATATTCTCCAACTCTTTTGTTATATAAAGTAGTCTTTTTTCTTTTTATTTCCTTGAAGTCCTGATCAAGGAAAACATGAGTTGATAGAATATCAAGCAAATCGTTCTTAACCCATATCGCTTTCAAATATGCGTCTTCTACGACCTCATTGTCAAAAGCATATAACTCGGGCACACCATATTTATCCATATATGATGTGTCAACAGAGCCGTCATTCTTATGCCTTATTAGCTCCCAGCCAAGGAAGTCATAACCTTTTCGCTTAGGCTCTTTCGGTTGCTTGATTTTTGTTCTGCTTTTAACATTGAAAACCTGTACATCGCCTTCGTTCGGGAGCTTCTCAGGTAGTTTGTATACAGTCTGATCTCCAGATGTCTGAATTAAGTCACCATCCTTGAAGGTTGCGATATCCGTAGGGTCTATATCTGAAAGCTTACCTTGGTTAGGATCAAATTTAACCTTAAAGGATTTATCAGGCTCGCCCCATTTTGCATAAAGAACTATATCATAATTAGGCATATTAGCATCAGCATCAGCAAGCTTAGCCTTTAATTCTTTTATTTCATTCTGTATTTTGTATTTCTTATCCTTGTCCTTAGAATTCTTAGCAAGTTCTTCATACTTACCAGCAATCTCAGCCTCAAGTTTTTTAGCTGGCTTAATAGTGTCTTTAATCAGCTTGCTACCCTGAGGGTCCATCGCCCAGCCCTTGAAAACGAAATCATCCGGCACATTGGCAGGTCTATCCGCCTCTGTAAGCTTATATTTCTCGTCAAGATTTAGTTCTCTGAGAGGCATATCATAATATACATCAGAAACAGTTGCATCTTTACCACTTGCAAGCTTCTTGTCTTTAAAATCAGAATGTTCATTTATATCTGACGGATTCGTATCAAGGTATATCTTGTATTTCTCACGCTCATACGTAAATGCAAAGCGATATTTAGGAATATCTTTGAAAGGAACTCCGTTTATTCCATTCTGAGCAATAGGTTCAAAGAAGGACTTTTCACTATTTTTTCTATCTTTTTCAGATTCATCTAATTTGTTGCCAAGCTCATCAAAAGTAAGCTCCGAGAGATCTTCCGTATGACCTTTTCTATTAGAAGGGCGATTCAATGCATCGTCTGTTGGATCAATTGCATCATATCTAGGCTTGAATCCTACAATGCCAGGAGCAGGATATGAGTATCCACCTGATGTATCAATCTTGGTATATGACATATCAGGATTATAGTGTAAAGCACCATCAACTCCCTCAAATATATATTCCATATAGTAGATAGCGAATTGATCCTCTGCACTTGAACATGGTCCAAGAGAAATAGTTCTCTCAGGCAGTAATTCTCCCGTCGAAGTTGAATGAGTCGCACGCGTTACCGCTGGATCTAGTTCAGAAAAATCTCTATCTATAAAATCCTTTGATGTTAGCCAGTATGGCGGTGTGTCAAGATATAGACTCTGGTCGAGATTTCCATTATTTTCTGTATTTAACTGCCAGCCTATAAAACTACGATTTGGATCAAAATCAATCCCACCTTTTTCAATAAGCCACATATCGTTAGGCCATTTTTTCATTCTCTCGCCGAACTTCGCAACAAAATTATATGGTTTATTCACTTGCTTAGTAGAATCATATTTTGTTCCATCGGGAAGCACCATCTTTGCTTCTTTAGCCGGAAAACCTTCGTTAGGATCATCAATGCAGAATTTTTCAAATAACATTGTATATGTCTGACGATCATAATAAATATTATATGTTGTACTACCGTCAGGCTGAACCTTCTTTGTTAACAAAACATTGGTTCCGTCGTCCTGCTTAACCGTTTCCGTGTTTTCTTTGTTTATCTTTTTTTCATTTCTAACAAAATATTTGTTTAATTCATTTACTTTTTCGTCTGCAGTCAAAGACTTCTCAATCTCTGGGAATTTAATTCCAGAAGGCTTCATAAGAGATAGATCCGGTCTGCTTCCCGTATCTGCATCCTTGACGACCTTTGCTCCGATATAATCATATCCAGCAGAATCCGCTTTCTCTGTCCAGAACTGAATCGTATAATTTGCCTTAGGCTCGTCTTTCCATAATGCCGTAAACTTAACATCCTTCGCAGGCATAGCTTCCTTGATACCGTCCTTAAAATCCTTCATGTCGAACTTAGTATCCTTATGAATGGTTTTAATATTGCCGTTTGCATCCTTGTAATTTAGATCGGTATCGGATTTCCAGCCAACAAATATACCGCCAATTTTCTTAGGCTTTACATTTAGATTAGGTATTGTCTGTCCATAGTAAAGTGTCTGAGATGGTATAGGTGCACCCCCATCCATATCATAGCTGACGTTAAATGAATCTCTGTTATATCTATATTCAATAACATAGTCCTTAATATCATCAGGCACTCTGGTTCTAATCACAGTCTTTTCGGGAACATATCCCATTCTTTCTTTTTCTGAAAGTGGAGAAATTATAATTTCAGAACCTACTTGACCTTTATATTCGGAATAAACAGGTTCGGCTTCTCCATCTTTAGGCCCATATTTGTTTTTATCATAGAGTTCTTGGAAAATATGTTTAACCTTAATTTTGCCTTCTTTTGCAGTATATATGTATGGATATAAAAATGTATATCGACTACCATTATTTTTCCCTACAACTGCTTTATTCTTTACATAGTCATAATTGATTATTGTAGTGGGAGTAGGTTTAGTATATCCGTCAATATCGGGCAAATCGACCTTCTTATTTATTTTATTTTTCTCTGCCTCAGAAATTACATTACGGGTATTGCCCTTAGAATCCTTGTAAGTATAATCGTCATCACCTACTGTCGCCTCATACGGCTGAAACAGATGAACAAGGCCATCGTCTTTCTTCGCCTTATACTCAGCCCTGATATCAAAAATACGGGGCATATCAGCATTCTTTATCTGAGCATTTGCTTCTTCCGTTGTGGTTGGATCATCTCCTAATTCAGCTGTTTTTTTTGCAGGTTCTTTGTTTAAAAACTTCGATTTTTCTTCCTGCAAGTTGCCATAGTTAAAATCATTTGCTGCAAATATGCTTACCGGCAAAGAAGTAATTACCATCGCAATGGCAAGAAATAAAATAAATATTCTCTGCTTGGTGCTCATGTTTTCCCTCCTCTTATTATTTTTTTGCTCAAGCTTATAATTCATTTATTTGACTATATTATATCATAGGCTGTATACAGAAATTATATATAAAATCTTAAAATAACATGCCTATTATTCTATAATAGCGTGACCGCTGCCAAAACACCGCTCAACGCCCTTTGCAATCTTTCTTTTACTTTGTGTATGTTCCTACTGTTCATTTCTCCCCCCCCACAAAAAATCGACCTATTTCGTCTAATTTAATTTCTATTGTATCGACTGAATGTTGTTCTTTCAATCCCTTACTGCGACAAAGCTGACGTATACGCCACCATCGTTCCTACGCATCGACCATCGTTCCCACTCGTCAACGCAACCTTTGTTTCCTCTTTTGTATCCTCTTCGCCATTTTGCTGTACGGTGTCGGTCTATCAAAATTTTAGTTGGACTATTCTACCACATAGGAATGAATGTTACTTAGAAAAAAAACGAATTAGTTTACTTGTTGGAGGAGATGAATTTGTGGAATCGACCTTCGCTCATGGGTTCATTGGACTGGTATTCGCCATCGAAAAACAACGCAAACGTAGTAATCGGCGTAGGTGCATTCTGTGCTTTTTCTTTGCTTGTCAAATGAATCTCTTGAAATGGGATGTTCTCCTCTTTTGCCGTCTTCGCCATAATCGGCACATACTTGGCGTTAAAGGGGCATTGGTCGGTATAGTATAAAACGTACCCAACGGAATCCACGTGCGGATGCTTGGCGCAGAGCTTGAACGTCGGAGGCTGGGCATCCGACAAAAAGGGCAAAAACCAGAGTTGAATGCCGTTATCTGCTTCGTCACATACCGTAAAACCCACATGCGTGAGAAATTTCGGATCCGCCAGAAAAGGTGTTTTTCGCTTTGCAGAGAGAATGCATAGACCTTTCTTGCCCTTCTGCCTGCTTTCCTCTACGCACGTGCCGAGCAAATCTTGAGCGTACCCATGCCCCTTAAACGAGCCGGCAACCCAAAGGCAATCAATATACATATAGCCGTCGGCATTCAAGGGAACCCAGGCATTTTCCGCCGGAATGTACTCAATAAAGCATTTCCCCCGCTCAGCCGCTTTCAAAAAAACAAGCCCTTCCTCCAACCGTTCCTCTAACCACGCTTTTTTCGAAGAAACCTGTACGTCCGAATTGCCGCTTAGCGCACAGCAGATATGTTCGTTTTCCAAATTGTCCTTCGTTACTCGTATATATTCCATATCCTTGCCTCTTCCTGCGCAGAAAAATCGCCTCTGTTTTTTCCGTACGCAACAACGGTATTTCTCCTGCCAAACGGACCGGCCGTTGTCCTTTACTTTCCTATTCTTTTCTATTGTACGACCTGCGATACTATAATGCGACAAGAAATCAAAGGAAGGATCGGAATGCATGGTGGAACAGGCGCAGCCGGTATTGTGGTTTACGGTACCTTCAATATGTACGGCAGAACGGTGGAAAACAATCCGTCTAATATGTTGCGCTAATATGTAGGGCGGTGGCATCGGACTTCTATGCTGGGCGGTGGCATCGGACTTACACCCCGGCAGGCAGAAGCCACGGCAATTTTGAATGTGTATGGCGGTACCTTCCGAAATAACCAGGCGACCGGCGAATGGGGCAACGGTTTTGGTGGCGCCATTGCCAACTTTAACGGAAAAAGCGTCCATCTTGAAAATGCCGTCTTCGAGGAAAATAGCGCGCAATTTGGCGGTGCGATATATTCCGGTACCCCCACCGGAAATGAAAGACTGCCTCTTTGTGAACAACACCACGGCGAAAGGCGGTGATGCGATCTATGCGACCGGATCCCTAATTGCAGAAGGTATTTGGCCCTGGCTAATGGCTGTTTTTAGCGTTTGCCAGGGGTAAAAGGACGCGGCTAACCCTGGCAAACAACATTTTCGACGCATTGCCAGGGGCGGTTTCATGGTGTTCGGCCCTGGCTTATGGCTTTTTTAGCGTTTGCCAGGGGCTAAAGGACGCGGCTAACCCTAGCAAACAACATTTTCGACGCGCTGCCAGGGGTGGGGTCATGCTGCACGACCCTGGCTAATGACTTTTTTTGAAGTTTGCCAGGGGCGTAATGGCACCGCTAACCCTGGCATACAACAATTTCAGTGCGCAGCCAGGGGCCATCACCCCTAACAAATGACGAATTTCAACTACAGACAGGGCGCGTGACCCTGATAAACGACGAATTTCAACTACAGACAGGGCCCATCGTCCCTGATAAACAGTAAATTTTGACTTCAATCAGGGTACGCGACCCTGATTGAAGTCAAATCATAGTTCCGGCCAGGGCACGCCGGCCCTGGTAAACGATAAATTCTAATTCCTACCAGGGATCACCGACCCTGCCAAATGGTGAAAGATCCCCCCTCCGGGCTAACTGACCGACCGATTAACCGGCTTCAATAAACGGAACTTTGTTATCGTTTCAGCGTCTTAAATACTCTTTTTATGTCGGTGTCAGGCACTTTTCCGGGCTTTCTGTATTGTCTTATTGTGCGTCCAGGTATCGAAGCGATGATCTTCCATGTATTTTATGGTCGCATCCCATTGCTTTGTCGAAGCGGTGGCAAAGAACCATGCAATCATCCTTCGAACATCGTGGTCTTCACAACGAACCGAGGCGGATATCGCTATTCCAATATAAGAAGAAGCGCCATCTTAAACTTCTTCGTTGCTTTAACCGCGTGCAGAGCGGCTTTTGCAAAGTGGAAATTTTCGCCTGCCTTGATCGGATGATCTTTTCCCTCGTATGAAATCACCGCTTCGCCGTCCAAAGCAAAAAGCAGCGCCTCACCAGGAGCAGCGTGCTCGGGAAGTCCCGTGCCTTCATCAAAGGCCATAAGGATACACTTCATCTTGTCATTGTGCGCCACATCCATTTTGACGACCTTTCCTTCTGCATATGGAACAAGATCAACCAATTTGAAAACTTCGCCTGCTTTGATTCTTTCGTTCATAAGATCATCCTTTCTTGGTAATGCCTCCGCATAGGACATGTATAGACCACACCCTCTTCGGTTCTCATTTCATGTGATCGTTTTTTGTATGCCATCGGCTTCTTCTTATTTTAATTTCCCACTTTGATTATAGTAGAATGTAAGCAACAAATACGTTGCTTTGGCAACGGAATAGAGATTTGCATGAATACTTTTTTTCTGACCATGACGCCACTTTTTTATGGCATCAATGAAAATGAAATCGAAGATCTGCTCCCTATTCTCTGCGGCAAAAGCTACTATCCTACTTGTCCGAGCAAGCACTGGAAAATGGAACACCACACTTTACCATCCCGTTTAATCGCCAGCAACTTGCGGACTACCTCGCTGTCAATCGCAGTTCTATGTCGAAAGAGCTGTCCAAAATGCAGGAGGATAGATTACTTACGTATCATAAAAATAGATTTACATTGAAGGGACCTTGTCTTTATGAATAAATTACAATGCAAGCGGATTTATGAGCCGGCCAACGAAACAGACGGTTTCCGTATTCTTGTGGACAGACTATGGCCGCGGGGCATCAAAAAAGAAAAAGCTCAAATTCATTTATGGGCGAAGGAAATTGCTCCCTCAAACGAACTTCGCAAATGGTTCTCTCATGATCCGGTAAAATTCGATGCGTTTAAAAAAAGATACAGACAGGAATTGACCAGTAATCCGGCATCACAAAAATTCAGCAATCTCTGTCTACAAAAGATAAAAGAGCAAAACATAACCCTTCTTTATGCCGCAAAAAACGAACAATACAATCAAGCCGTCGTAATAAAAGAATGGTTAGAAGAACAGATCCAGGATTAAAACAGAGTTAAAAGATATCCGTCCAGCAGTGCGACCAAAAAATACAGAACCAGTGCTCTTAGAAAAGCTTGTATGTGCTTTTTAGGATTCTGGTAGAGTTCCTTTTGCGGTATTTTTACGAGTCGAATCCGCTTCGTATTTCTCCACCATAAGAGGTCAATAACGATAAGGTCAAAGGCATTTAACGTTTCACCTAAAAAGAGCAAGCTCATAAAGTTATGCTGAAAGTTCGGCTGACGGATTCTGATTCCTAAAGCGAAAAACAAAACGGTGAAGATTAGAAAATTGGCCATCCATGTGGCGAATATACTTGTTTCCCTATATTTACCACGGTATTCTTCAATCTCTCGGATTCGCTTTTGCACTTCATCCGGATAGGACATGTAATTCCTCAAATTTTTCTCGTCCGTACCGGTGCCTAAAAAACAAAACACAAAAAACGCAGAACACAAAATGACGGTTTCCAGTAAAAGCATGGGCTTCTCATCCCTTCTTTGCGTACCTGTATTAGAATTGCAACAATGCAATCATTTTATCCTGCGCCTCTCTGCCTTCTCTAAAGAAGCGCAGCAACGGATAGCAGTGGCACATCCCCTCGCCTACAATCCTCTCATGTGGGGAATGGTATTTATCCATCGCTTTTTCAAAATACTCCGCAAAAGCATACAGGCATTCATTTTCACCGTAATAAAAATAGGTCTTGGGGAAATTTGAAAAGTCTCCACATGTTCCATCCAGCATATATTCAGGCATATTTTCATTGCCCTCTAGGATTTCTCGGGCAGTATGGAAGTAAGCCGGATCAAGCAGGATATCTTTTGCGTTGAGGGCTTCTATCTTTTCCCAAAGCTCTTTACTTATAGCAGAATTCTTATTGGGAAGTCCCCCCGGAGAAACCGCAAGGATCCTGCCGGGCATGGGTAAAGGCCGGCCTAAGGCATTGTTATGTAAAAAAATTCCAAGAGCCAAGCATGCTCCTGAGGAGAAGCCCAATACTCCTATCTTGTCCGCCTCATATGTTTTTGTCATCTTTTTATACGTTTCCAAGCAAACGTCATACGTCTTCTTTATATTCTGATCTGCTGTACAAAGAGGATAAAATAGGAACCACACATCTTTTCCTGTTTTTTCCATTATTCTTTCGGAAAGAGAAAAATCCAATTGATCCGGTCCCGTAATCATGCCTCCGCCAAAAAGATACAGCACCGCTCCTTTTGCCGGAGTTTCATTTTTTTGATACGTCAGAACCCTATGTCCCATCACGTTTCGGTCAAAGAGAAAATACTTTTTTCTGCGAGCCCTTTCCATCGCCTTGTCCATGTCAAAAGCAGACTTTGCGTTTTGTTTCTTTGCATATTCCAGGATATCTTTCTTGGACTTTCTGAATATTTTTTTCACGCCCAAAAGTCTGACTATGCCTGCCGCGATTTTATAAGTCAAAGACATTCTGCACCTCCATATCCACGGCCAACAACGGTTAACGCGCCTGCAATACTCCTTATAGGCGTTGCCATACCGATCCTTCAGCCATTTTTCCTCGGTATGCTGCATGAGCACCGTCAAAAGCCCCCAGTACAAAAAAGGAAGAATAAAAAACCAGGCATTGCCGGCAATAAGAAGCATTCCTGTGCAAAGAAGCATAAAAGCAGAATAAACCGGATGCCTGACCCAGGCATACACTCCCGAGGTCACGAGATGATTCTTTTTAATATTCTCATCCAGTTTTGATACGATGACCGCCTGTATCCATATAAACACAGACAAAGTAATGAAAAGCGCGCCAATACACATGAGCAATGGTCGCAAAGAAGTCAGCCTCCCGGATGTCAATACAGGATGATCCCTTAAAAGCACCGCCCCAAGCGTCGGCAATAAAATGGAAACAACATACACAGGTCCTACGCCGAAAATTGGTAAATGATCATGTTTTTTCATCGCCTGTTCCTGCTTTCTTATGTTAGTTTTTGCTAACATTTTATTTCTGATTTTATGGCATTTCAATAGAATAGCGGGAAACGGATGAACGGCTTCAATACGGTGAAAATTATTATCGTTTCAACGTCTTCAAATAGTCTTTTTGTTTCGGGCTAATGCGCCTGCTTTCTCTCGCTTTCTGTATTGTCTTATTGTGCGTCCATGGATCTAGGCGATGCTCTTCGATGTATGTTATAGTCGCATCCCATTGCTTTGCCAAAGCGGTGGCAAAGAACCACGCCATCATCATGCGGACATAGTACTCTTCACGATGCACCGAAGCGGGTATTTCCAAATACGCGGGCTTAAAATCTTCGTCCAGAAAGTGAGACAGTAACATCTCAATGCCAAAGCGGCACGTATACGTCTTTTCCGATGCCGACCACTCTTTGATTTTTTCCAAAAGCGCTGTCTTATGTTTCTTAAAAATCTTAGGAGACAAAATATCGCAAACCGCCCAATTGTCTACATAGGGCAAAAACGCATCAACGGCTATAACACAGGCATCATAGTCCTTCATTTCCGAAAGAAGGAGGCTGTGGAGTATATTTTCGTCATAGTAGGTATGCGGCAAATCGCTAAGAAAAGATGCTGCTTCCGGTTTCTGGGAAAGCTTTTTGGCAAGCTTTCTGGCTACTGGAACTCTAACCCCTATAAATAGCTCTCTTGGAATATTCGGCGTCAATTTTGCCTGAAAAGCAGCATAGGAAACATCCTGCAAGGCAAATAGTTCTTCTGTGATATGCACTTCGTCTATTCTCCGTTACTGTCCGCACGAACATAAAATGTGCTTCTGCCCGAACCTTCTCGGATGATACGTCCTTCTTCGGTTAGCTTTTTCAATGCTGCCAGCGCAGAAGACCTTCCTACGCTCGGACAGTGCGCAACAACATCTGCTCCTCTAAACTTGCCGATTTTTTCCTCGGTATATTTTTTGACAATATCGTATGCCGTACTGCCACTTTCCGCCATTAATCCTACACGCTCTTCAAATTCTGTATAACATGCCAAAATTACCTGCAGCATATATCGGACAAATGGCGTCGGATCATTCTCCTCTTCATGCCATCCGACATCGGATTTTTCAAGCGTATCGTAATAGCGATCCTTTGTTTTCTCTATCTGCTTTTCAATGCTTATGTATTTTCCCACACGATATCCAGTCTTGTACAAGAGAAGCAATGTAAGCAGCCTGCTCATTCTTCCATTGCCATCATTAAACGGATGGATGCAGAGGAAGTCACAGATAAAAATCGGAATCAATAACAAAGAATCTATTTTTTCATTTGCAATGGCCTGTTCATAGGCATTGCACAGATTCTCTACAGCATCCGGTGTGTCACAAGGAGCAATCGGTGTAAACCTTGTGACCACCGTTCCATCCGGCTTTGTCTCATTGATATAGTTCTGAACGTTCTTAAACTGACCGCCGTATGAGAATCCTGCCCTTTTCAGAAGATCCCTATGAAGCTGAAGGATGTACGACGGACGAATCGGAATGTACGCATTACTCTCATGAATGGTATTCAGGACATCTCTATAACCCATGATTTCATCTTCCGCTCGGTTCCTGGGAATTGTTTTCTCCTCAAAAAGCTGTTTCAGACGAGTGCTTGTTGTAACAATTCCTTCAATTTTATTTGATGCTTCTGTACTCCGTATCTTTGCGATTTCAACCAAACGATCCAACTCCACAGGCTTTTGACGGATGAATAAATCCTGTCTTCCTTTGCGCTCGTGAATCTTTGCAACGAGATTTAGAATATCGGTATCCCAGGTCTTATCATAGAGCCTGCTGTAATCAAACGATCTCATTCGCACTCCTTTCGTCCAGCCAATTACTTTTCGTCCAATTATACTTCATTTTGGACGTAAATTGCTCTATTGGACAAATCATCGCTCTCCCGTAAGCTTCTGATACTCTTCGCTTCCCGTGTCGGACCAGCCCGTCTTGCCGCTCTCGGCAAGGACCCCGGTGCGGTATTCATAGGCATAGGTGTTCTGCATCTGCGCATCAATGGGAGACCAGCTTCCCTCTGCCGTTTTGGAAGCCTTCCATAGGACATAGAGACCACAGCGTCCATTCTGCGAATCCCGGTCATACTGCAAATACGTAATGGCTGCATCGCTTTCCTGCAGGATAAAGTACGCATTTCCTTTGGCCGTATAGTTCTCCCGGAAGGTAGCGCCTTTTGACGCAAAGTACGCATCAAAGATTTTCAGCGCTCCGTTTCGGATCTTCTCCGCTTCGGAATCCGCGTTTGCGGAATGCTGTGCGTCCGAATTATTATCGCTTGCCGGATTTTCCGAAGTTCCCCCATCCGCCGATCCTGCCGCATCTGCCTCAGTCTCTTTGCGACTGTCACTGCGCAGTCGTTGATACCACTCGGATTCACTAAGGTTCGGATCCGTGTCTTTTGCATCGGTCATGGGGCGAAGATAGCGCAAGAAAAACGGTCCCTCGGGCTGATACAGATAATACGCAAAGGGGGAATACGAATCATCCACGTGCTCAGTATAGGTTCCATTCTCATTTTGTTTCACCGGATAGCGGAAAAGCAGCAATAGGAAGTCCACAAGGCCAAGGCTCAGGATAAGAGCGGCACAAAGCAGAACGGAAAGCACACGAAGTACAATTCTCCCGCCTTTCTTCCGTACAGAAGGAATGTAATACCAATTCCAAGAAATGCCCGTCAGAACGGTCGTGAGCATCCAGACAGCGGGCATTGCCACGCAGAGGACAAAGGCCCAGGTCTGCAGTAGCCATTGGTTCGGAAGGCGTCCCGCAGTCATGCCGAAAAATGCCGTCAGAATTCCGCTGAGTACAGAAAACCAGAAAAGGACCGGTGCAATTTTGTTTTTATCCTGTTGCTTCCTCTGGCGCAAAAGCAGTTTGTCACGCTCTCCCTGATCGCGAGGCACCGGAAGCGCATGATTCTTTTCCAGTAGCAGATAAATATATTCCGCACCTTCAACAATGCGGTAGAGATCCGCATAGTTCCGCACGGTTGTCGAATTTTTGGAATTCAGCGTAAATGCATTCTTATAGAAGGCATACTTCCATTCGTTATCACTCTCAATATGGGCACTCTGGAATTGCGTGCGGAGGCTGTGTCTCCAGACAAGCGGAATCGCAACAAGAAATAGAAGGGCAACACCATAGCTGATCCATCCGAAAAGCCGCAGTTTTTCCGCTACCATAAGGGCCGTTCCCACAACGGTTAGGATGGCAAAGAGGGACGCCGCCAATTGCCGGACCTTTTGCCGGTACAATTCCTCATTCATCCTACGATAGTTTTCCCACGTCTGTCCATACGATGCACAATAGAGTGGTTTTTCTCCATCCGGGGGGATCCGGCCCTTATTCTGTTTTTCTTTCGTCAATGACTCTGCCATTTCGCATGCCCCTGTTAAAATGTATAAGGCGATAGAAAATTCGAATCGCCTGTTAAGAACAATTGTACCCTAATGGAAAAAGCCGCCGGCAGGATTTCCTACCGACGGCTCTTGTTCTTCAAAACCTTATTTAACGCTCTTCTCTTCTTTTTTTCAACAGAGCGATCGCACCGCCTGCTGCCAAAATGCCGGAAGCGCAGAGGGAAAGTGCACTCGCATCTCCCGTGTTCGGTGTCGTTTTACCCGGTTTGTCATGTTGGCCTTACCCTCTTTTTGTGAAGGTGTAGACGTCTCCGGAGTCTTCGACGTACCCGGTGTGGTTGTGCCCGGCTTGTCCGACGTACCCGGTGTGGTTGTGCCCGGCTTGTCCGATGTACCCGGTGTGGTTGTGCCCGGCTTGTCCGACGCACCCGGTGTGGTTGTGCCCGGCGTCGTGCCCGGCGTCGTACCCGGCGTCGTGCCCGGTTTGTCCGGCGTTTTCTTAAATGTCCAGGTGCCCGTGATGGTCACGTTCCCTTCGCCCATGGTGCCGTTATTCGGATCAGTCCAACCGCTAAAGGTCCAGGTGCCTGTCTTGTCTGTTACCGTTGTTCCCTTCTTATACTTGTCGTCAACCTTGTATGTGTCGCCCTTATAGTAGCTACCATTATCCTGCGGCAGGTCCTTCCCTGCCGGCGCATCCTTGCCCCAGTCGTAAGTCACTGTGTATGTGGGGGCTGGTTCAAAGGTCCACTTGCCTGTGATTTTGGCGTTTGCTTCGCCCATGGTGCCGTTATTCGGATCGGTCCAGCCACTGAAGGTCCACGTGCCCTTCTTGCCGTCCTTCTCGCCCTTTACCGTGTCGCCCTTCTTGTAGGTGACGTCCACGTCGTAGTGGTCGCCCTTGTGGTAGCTGCCTGTATCTTTCGGAACAGCCTTTCCCTCCGGTGCAACTCCATCCCATTTATAGGTCACTGTGTACGTAGGGAGTTCAAACGCAACGGCTATTTCATGGTTTTTATCGAGATTCGTAAAGGTATAGCTATTTGGATACTTAGATATATCCACTTCCGCGCCATCAACGGTTACGCTCTTTAGCTTGTAACCATCCTTTGGTGCATAGTTTATGGTCTTGTTGTCTCCCTTATAAACATCGCAGCTCGGATCAATGGTTCCGTTTGTTACGGATGTAGTGATTTTTAGCTTGACCCGGCTCTCCTTCCAAATTGCTTTGACTATCGTATCTTTGTCAACCGTAACCTCAGTGCCTGACGCTAATTTTTTGCCATTCACTTCCCAGGTGTCAAATTCCTGATTTTCTGGGGCAGTGAAAGCATTATCTAAAATCGTGTACTTTGAGCCCTTGTTGAGCTTCTTGCCATCCATTTTGCCAGTGCCTTTGTTGACATCGTAGCTCACGGTAGCGGTTTCGAGCTTCTTCGTTGCCGGATCTGAATCGAGCTTATCGGTGTCACCTTCAAGACCACCATTATCTTTTGCGGTTGCCTTAATGGTTCCAGCGAGTTCGATCTTTTCCACACTCAGAGTGATCACACCGGTGTCCGCGTCAACGCCAGTTCCGCTCCATTTATTGGTTCCCAAATCTCTCGTTGCGGTGACGGTTTTCTCCGCTTCTGAAGCGTCCTTATAGGTAATCGTGTAGGACGCCAAGTCGGTATCATCACCAGGATCTTTATAAGCCGGTGGAGTAATGGTTACTTCACCCTTATCCGTATCTACCGCAATCGCAGGAGACTTAGGTGCGATATTTTTCACCAGATCTTTAGCTAGAATTGAAATGACCTTATCTTGATATTCAGCCTTAACTTTATAGGTTCCATCCTCATTTTGTTCGGGGATGAACTTTCCATCCTCATAGTTATCCCAGTCCCATGTACCTTCTACATAATTTGGATCGATAATCCTTGCGTTGCCGTCTTTGTCAAAGTCAATGATTGCCGGGTATACCGCGCCTTCTCTCGAGTTTGGGAGTTTAGATACGCCATTTACCGTATTGGCATCTCGAATCGCTTTATCGATGGCTTTTTTATCGTCATCAGTTAGCTTTCTGGGATCTCTCACCGCGACTTTGGCGGGGGTTGTTGGTACCGGCTCAGACTTCGCGCAAGAACGGAATTTATGTGGCTCTTTGACAACGATACCGAACTCTTTTTCGAGTTCTAAATCATCATCATTGATTGGGAAAGTAACTTTTTTGCCGTCAACGGATACTGCTTGAGACATCTCTTGTGAGTTAGATTTGTCCACTTTACAGTTTCCGCCTTTGCAGAAATTATTGTAGTCTTGCTTGTCAATGTTTTTGATAAAATAAAACTTCGTACCTGCGGCAACCTCTTTATCAAGTGTAACGATAATCTGTCCGTCTGTTACCTGGACTTTTTCTATTGTCGGAGCAACAGATGTTTCCGTTACCTTTTTGATTTTTAGATCCGTAGCTTCAATTTTTCCGGAGGTTGAACCATCGGTATAGGTCACTTCATAGTAGGCATGAGCCGGGCCATCGTTGGAGAATTTAGTTTTTTCAGGGTCTAAGTCAAAGTCATTCACAATGTCCGGATTGGCTTTCTTCAGCATTTCGATAGCTTCTGCTCGCTCATCCTTATTTACAAGGTTGGCGTCCGGGTTTTCAAGCCAGATTTCGCCGGATGGCATTTTTAACTCATCTTTATGCTGATCGCTTAAAGATTTCTTAGCTTCGCGAACGACACCTTTGGAAATTTCGCCACCGGCCTCTTGCGTTACAGTGACTTTATCGCCCTCCGCAAGTTCACTACCTAAACCTAAAGTAACCGTCCAGTCCTGACTACTTTTCGTGTATGGAATAGTGACCGTCTTTTCTTCGGTTCCACCTGCTTTACGATTCACAATCACGCGAATAGTCACGTCTAGCTTTCTTGACTTCCGTTGACCGGCTCCGATAGTTAATTTTCCAGAAACAGTTTTGTCTCCTATAGATACAATATTAACAATCGGTGGTTTGACAGCACGCACGGGTTGCCCAATAATCTCCGGGCCGATCTCCAGGTCTTCTGCATGGAGCATCGGCGTGGCCAAAGTAAGGGCCAGGACGCAGGATAAGAAAACGATGGATATTTTCTTTATCCATCCTGTCGACCGATGTTCCTTGCCGATCGCCTTGTCGTGGGTCTCGCGATCGGATTTTCGTTTGTCGTTCGACATAAAACCTCCTTATATAATAAATTTGGTTTGTTAATCATCCTATCTTGACTTCTCCAGTATAGCATGAATTGCTTGAATTTAGCCACTTTTCTTCTATATTACTGGTCGGTGTACTGTAGAGATACAATGGTGTGAGACCAAAAAAATAGTGCACAGCATGGATATTGGGTGCACTTTTTGAAAAAGCTATCGTTATAAGTTTTAAATAAGATTTAAGATTCGCTTGATAACACATGTTATCACAGTCGTTCCAGTTGACCCGCCTGATCCCTTCTTACGTAAATGACTGCAAGAATTTGAATTTCTTTTCTATCTTCATCAACCCAAAAGTAAATGTAATAGTTTTTTACTCGTATTTTTCTAAAGCCAAGCTTGCCCCACGGTTGCTCATCAATTAACTTCACTCTATTGGGCATCGTCTGTAAAGACATCATTTCCGCCTTTAGCTGCTCGAGCATTCTTTTAGCTATTATCGGCTCTTTTAACTCCGTGGCAATATATTCTCGAATAAGCGCAAGATGCTCTTTCGCCTGACGAGTTACTTTTATCTTATACTTATCCATTAAAGGCCTCGTTCAAGCTCTTCAAAAACATCCTCTATCGGATAGGAGTCACCTTGAAGTGCTTGATCATACCCTTTAACCATCAACGCATTAAACATTTTTTCATCCATATCCTCTTTTGCTGGAAGCGACTTCGGAATAGTAAGCGAAAACGGAATACCGTTATTAAGGATGATTTGACGGTAGAACATATCAATAGCAGTAGCCCTCGGAATACCAATCGTTTCCAAGATCTGCTCAGCCTTCTGCTTAATATTTTCTTGTATTCTCACATTCACGTTCGCTGTTTTAGTAACTGCCATAACAATCAACCTCCATATGTATATCATAGGCCATTGTGTCGCATATTGCAACACAATTTATACGAACAAGACTCCGCGATTTATGGAACATCGATCGGGGCGATCGTCAAAAGTCCGCCGCCCTCGAAACCGGAAGCTACAGAATCCGTTCAAGCGGGAGCTTATGCCCGTTTCAAAATTCGTTCTATCTCATCTAGGTTCTCGGCAAAATAGATTCCCTCCTGTCTCTCTTTGGAGGACAGGCCTTTTTCCATCATATGATGCAGAAGGGCTTTCAAATCGTCATAGTAGCCGTTCAGGTTATAGAAAATACAAGGGGCATGCAGTTGTTTTAAAGACACCTTCGACATCACCTCTGCAATCTCCTCCAAAGTTCCTGTTCCACCGGGAAAGGCAATAAAGGCTTCGCCAAACGCAATCATTTTGTTTTTGCGCTCCGACATATCCTTGGTCACGATTAGCCGGGTTAATCCGTCATGCTGTAATTCGTTTTCGATAAAAAACTGCGGCTCCACACCGATTACTTCGCCGCCAGCTGTCAAAACACTGTCCGCAAGAATGCCCATCAGACCCGATTTGGAGCCGCCATAGATCAATGCATGTCCGCGATTTCCAATCCACGTTCCCAATTCCTCCACTGCTTTTCGCAAGCAGGGGTCATTTCCTTCGTTTGCACCAAGATAAACGGTAATATTCATGAAAATTTTCTCCTAAAATTGCGAGATGCTATTTTGTTCTTTGCGATTTTTGCCTCCGGCGATATGGAGATGCCGGCTTCGTACCTATGTTTGAGGCCTCTTCATACAAATACAGAGTAGCACAATAGGCAGGATGGAGCTCGTGGGCATAACAAAAAAGCCACCCCGCAAGGAGTGACTTTAGAGATCGAAGAGATCGGCATGATAGGACGACTTTAAGCATTAAGCACCTCGTTTAGTGCATCCGAAAAAGAATCGTAGCGCTTGTAGTTCTGAGGATTTGCTTTCATATCGTAGTACTCTTCAAGCGCCGCAACGGTTTCATCGTTCGGCACATCGCGCTTAATGGCGAACGGAATCGCCTGCTCCCTGACAGATTGTCTTAGAAAAATAGTTACTGCCGTTGTGAGATCCATTCCGAGATCTTTAAATAACGCTTGAGACTCTTTCTTAAGCACCGGATCAAGGTTGATATTTGTACTTACTTTCGCCATGAATCAATCACCTGCCTTTCATGAATATCATAATCGTGAAAAAACAAAAAAATCAATAGATATGTGCGTGATGGGCATATAATACGCCGTTTTATATGCCTTTGGAGGGGCGGAGCAAATCTCACACGCTTTTCCACAAGGGAAAGGTCGAACCACTCCACAGGCGAATCCATCGCCTTCCTTTTTTCTTGATTGAGTTCCATTCAAGTCTCAACATCGGATCAAACTTCTCGTTTGCATTCCGATGAATCCTATTCCCTGCGCCCACAAGAACACAACGTTTGAATAAAGTCGTCCTCGTATTCCTTTAAAAAGGTTCTAAATTCCGATGGGAGAATATGTAAAGCCTTATTTGCCATCTCTTTCATTGCTTCGGAAAGACCATTTTGTTTTATATAGAAGGGCCAAGCCACGGAACCTGTAATGGCGCCAAGAGTATCCGCATCTCCTCCTAAAGAAATCGCATTGCGAATAGCATCTTCAAAGTCTACGGAATCAAAGAATGCAGCGAATGCCTGCGGAACCGTCCCCTGGCAGGATGGATCAAAGGAGTAATGAGGACGAATCTCTTCAACGGTCAACCGCTCCGGATAAAAATATTGATAGATGTAATGGCGAATCTCCTCTTTCGATTTGCCTTGTTTCGCCAGAAAAATAGCGACCGCTATGGCTTGCGCACCCTTGATGCCTTCCGGATGGTTATGACTGACAATGGCACTCTGCTCCGCAAAAAACAGCGCCTCTTCCAATGATTCCGCCAGTTCACCACAGGCGGAAATTCGCATGGCTGCGCCATTTCCCCAGCTATTATAAGGCTCAGGATTCTTCGTCACTAACCACTGTGAAAAGGCACTTCCATAAGCCCCCGCAGGATTGGGATAGGAGCGGCCAATAGACTGCATGGTCCGAATAAATTGATCTTGCAAAAAGGCAGCGTCATTTTCCTTCTTATCAGCAAAGGCTTGCTTCAAGGCTAGCCCCACCGCAATGGTCATCAAAGAATCATCCGTGTAATCCGATCCCTCTGAAAAAAGAAGGAAATTCTTGCATTTGATGGGCTGAAATTCAAACTTCGATCCCACAATATCTCCTATGATTGCTCCAATCATCTTCTCTTTTCCTCTCTGCATTTTCAATCACGAATTCTCTTCCTTTGGAAAATTCCGATCCATCCAATTAGAGAACAAAACATCCATTCCACACACACCCGGACAAAAGTGCTACCGTCTCCACATGTGTCAAGACTACCCTGATGATAACCCTACATCAGGAAGAAAGTCTGCACGCTCGTTGCAGGATGGAAGCCGGCAAAGGGAATGTCGTATAATGGTTTGATCCGCAGATTCATCCCCAAGGGAAAACAAATTGACAGCTGCTCCGACGAACAGATTGCTCAGATTGAGATTTGGTGCAATGGCCTTCCACGGAAGTCGCTCGGCTACCGCACCCCAGATACACTCTTTGAGGACGAACTTGACAGAATTTACTCCTGTGTTGCCTGATGAACGATTCAACGGTCAATGTGCAACTTGTTATTGCAATTTACGTAATTTAAAAATCACGATAGAAAAGCGACTAAGTTTTTTTATTCTTAGTCGCTTCAAAAATTGTCTATATGCGCTTTACAAAGCTATTTAATTCTTAATATTGGTTGCTTTGAAGCATTTTGTTTTTTACAATCTCCAGCTTGCAGCTCGCTCTCTTGCCTTGATAAATGCCGAATAAATCCCTGCTCTATTTATCAAATCGTTATGTTTGCCTTCTTGAACCAATTTACCGTCATCAATCACCAGTATCTGATCGGCTTTTTTCACAGTTGAAAGTCTGTGAGCTATCGAAACTACCGTGTGTCCTTTGGACAATTCCTCAATCGCGGCCAAAATCTCATATTCATTTTCAGGATCAACGGAGCTGGTCGCTTCATCCAAAAGAATAATCGGTGCATTTTTAAGTAATGCTCTAGCAATAGAAATTCGTTGTTTTTCACCACCGGAAAGAGAACTGCCACCCTCACCTACCATGGTGTTATAGCCATCAGGAAGTTCCATAATAAAATTATGGCAACGAGCCTTTTTAGCGGCTTCCACTACTTCTTCATGACTTGCCTTAGGATTTGCAAAGCGAATATTATTCTCTATAGTATCTTGAAAAAGATAAACATTTTGGAAAACAAGTGAAAGATTTTTCAGTAAACTTTCTACTTTATAATCTCGTATATCCCTATTTCCTAATCTTATTTCACCACTGCCAACATCATAAAAACGAGAGATCAAATTGATTATTGTTGTTTTCCCGGAGCCTGACGGTCCTACGATAGCTGTCTTTGACCCTTGTGGAATAGTAAATGAAAGGTCTTTTAAGACAGAATTACCTTTGTCATAACTAAAGCTCACCTTATCAAAGACGATATCCTGATTTTCCATAACTTCTAAAGTGCCGTCACTTATTTCAGGAATATCTAAAACCTCATCCAAATATTGCATATTGGCAGGATTTTTAACCATGAGGACGGCTGCATTTTCAAGTTGTTTTAAACCGCCGAAAATCATAAAGCCGGCAGCCGAAACGGTAAGTGCATGTGGTAATAAAACTTCCCCTTTCGTATAAAGATAACAAGAAAATAATGTAACAAGAAGACTCGAAAGATTAATAACAGTAGAAAAAATTCTCGTACAAATAACAAAGACTATTTCAAAATGTACTTGAGAAAGTCTGAGCTCCTCAGAAGCATTATTCAATTTAGAATGAATTTCTTCAACAACACCTTCCTCTGTAAACGGAAAACTGCGAAGCACAGGAATCCCGCTAATGCTGTCAACTAACGCATCACCGAGCTTTGTAATCGCTGCATGTTCACGTGCAATCTCTTTTTTTGCCAGACTAATCATAAGAGACACGCATAGCCAAATAAGAATTAAACAAATTAAAGTTAAAAATCCAATTTTAGTATTTACACCGAACATCCCAACCAACAGGAAAAAGGATATTGAAATGCCTGAAACAGCAAAGTCGATACTCATTGCCGAGTAATTTTCAAGACTCTTCATAACATTGGTAAATGCCGCCATAATTCTTGATAGGCTTTGTTCTGCAAAATATCCCATAGGCGCCTTTTTAAGTTTTTCGCCAACTTCCAGTCTGTAGTCCTTGAAAATGCCAAAGAAAACACCGTCACTAAGACCGCTTTTCGCCCAGCCTGTCAAAAAATTAAAAAGAAAGGAAGCAAAAAGCACTCCAAAAATCGTCCAAATATGGTCTCCGGTAGTTTCATTCATCCAACCGAATGCAAGAAAGAGAGCGAAAAATGCAAACAGCATGGAAGCATTTTGTAGAAAAATAAGAAACATTCCCGCCTTAAGACGATTTTTATACTGTCCTGCCAGTTTGAATGATAATTTTATAAACTCCATGTCTTACGCCTCCCCTAAATATTGTTTCCAAAGGCTTGCATAAAGCGGCTCCTTCATCAGTTCTTCATGTTTCCCCTTGGCGATAATTTTACCTTTATCAATGAGAATGATTTGATGTGCCTGCTTGATGGTATTTAACCTATGAGCAACCATCACAAGATTTTTCCCCTTTACGAGATTCGATATTGCTTCTTGGATGAGAGCTTCGTTTTCAGGATCGGCATAAGCTGTTGCCTCATCCAAAATAATGGTTGATGCAGGTTTCAAAATTGCTCTGGCAAGAGTTATTCTCTGTCTTTCACCGCCCGACATGGCTCCTCCTGCTTCTCCCGCTTTGGTATCATATCCATTAGGAAGTGCCATAATAAAGTCATGGCAATGAGCCGCTTTTGCCGCCGCAATAATTTCATCTTCGGTTGCATTAGGCTTGCCAAGACGAATATTATCTCTAATACTTACGTCAAAAAGAAAGTTATCTTGTGAGACAAAAGAGATCTCTTCCGCAAGCTGCTTAAAGGAAATATTCTTTGTATCAACATTACCAATGGAAATTTTACCCGATGACTGATCCCAAAAGCCTGCTAAAAGCTTTGCAATGGTAGATTTTCCGCCACCTGAAGGTCCGACAAGCGCAGTCACTTCTCCGGGGCTTGTTTCAAAAGAAATATTATGCAATACCTCAGTTCCGTCATGATAAGAAAAACTTACATTATCAAATTTTATCCCCTTGCCCCTATCTATAGTAACTTTATTTTCCGCATCAGGACGTTTTTGGACAGGCATATCAAGCAATTCTTGTATGGATGTCCAAGTATTAGAAGCCATCTGAAAAAGTTCAAAACTCGTAATGATTGCAAAAGCCTGTGGAAGAATAGCAAACGGCAGAATAAGTGATAAAAGCAATGTTTCAATGCCTATTTGCCCGTTCCCATATAAATAAAAAGCTAAAGGCAAGCTCACTATCTGTGGTGTCATCATTGCAGCCGTCATCAGTGCTTTGCCAAACCAACTTTGCTTCCACCATTTCATCGTTGAAAAATGGTAGAATTTTACCGCATCCGCAAATTTACCATACGAAGCTTTGTCTTGTGCAAATGCTTTGATTACAGGAATTCCACGAACATATTCCGCACTTCTGTCGGCAACATTGGCATAACTTGATAACCACACCGCCATTCTACTACGGTATTTATACATCATTGTAATCATTCCGACAAAAATAATTGGTAGTGGCACAAATATTGATAATCCTATGCGCCAATCTAGATAAAACAAAATCACTGTGCAGAGTATCGGATGCAAAAGCCTGCTCGGTAGCTCCGGCATAATATGGGCTACCCAGTCTTCCATATCTGCTACTCGATCCATGATAATTACCTTAATTTTACCTACAGGATTATCCACCAAATACCCCATTGGAATTACCTTTAATTTTTCAAACAAAGTCTGCCTCAGTTTTGCAAGTATGGAAAAAGAGGTTTTATGTGAAATAGTTGTGCTAAATCCTGTAAATATAAAGTACAGGAGCAGTGATCCTATTGCAAAAAAAGCATATTTCAATAGTGTTTGAAAGCCGACCGGGTTACCCCCTGCATTTTTTATAAGCCATCCTGCTGCATAAGCACTAAAGAAATAAGTAGAAAAACTAAAAAGCTCTCCAATGCACGCAAAAATAACAGAAAGTCGCATCCTACCCTTATACTCAGGCGCTACACTCATAAGCGCTTTATTTAAACCACCCATACTGATTTTAGGCTTTTTTTCGCTTTGCTCTACATCCCTTTCGATTCGCTGCATAATCTCATCGGGAACATCCAAGTTTAGACTCTCTACCTCTCTTATTAAATTTTCATTTTGCTTGCGTTTCTTGCTGTCCGACGCAGAGCAACTCAACTCATCATTTTTTTTCTTCATTCACTCATCTCCATTTCAGTTAGCTTGTACTAACTATTAGTTTAAAAAAATTACCTTTTATTTCTTTCTAATAAACATACGCTTCCGTCAAACTCGACTTCTCCACCAAGTTCCGATAAAGCTTGGAGCGGGTCATCAGTTCCTCATGACGACCAATATCATTCACCCGGCCGTCTTCAAAGACGACAATTTGATTCACATTTTCAATCGACTTCATCCGATGGGAGATGATGATCACAGTCTTATTTTTCATCAATGTATTCAAACTCTTTTGAATGGCCATCTCATTTTCCACATCTAGGGAAGCGGAAATTTCGTCCAGGAGGAGGATGGGTGCATCCTTTAAGAAGGCTCGGGCGATGGATAATCTTTGCCTTTCACCGCCTGAAAGCTTGCTGCCATTCTCGCCGATCAGGGTTTGGTAGCCATCGGGAAGTTTTACGATAAAGTCGTCGCAGTGGGCCTTCCTGGCCGCTTCCATGACTTCTTCATCACTGGCGTCTTTGCGGCCAATGCGGATATTTTCCATGACCGTTCCATTAAAGAGGGTCACATCCTGAAAAACCATCGAAATCTGCCGATAAAGGCAGTCCGGAGCGATGTCTTTTAGGGAATGACCGCCAATGGTAATCTCGCCTCGGTCAACATCGTAGAGGCGGGAGAGGAGCCGGATCATGGTGGTTTTACCCGACCCGGAAGGTCCAACCAAGGCCGTCACTTCCCCCTGCTTGGCTGAGAAATTCACCCCATTCAAAACCGGATTTTTTCCATAAGCAAAGGAAAGGTCCTTCACTTCGATATCAAAGTTTTTCAGTTCCACTTCCCGTCCCTTTTGAACCGGTGTGTTTTGGAGTTCCTTGATACGATCTACCCGAACATCGATATCAAAGAGTTCAGCAATGTTCATGCCGACGCCCTCCATGGCGGAGGTCAGGCGAGTGGCAGCGATCATATAGCCAATGGCATAGAGGGCCGTCATCTGTCCCTTAAGCATAAAATAGGCCACCGTCAGGATCGTGCTGGCTAGAGCTAATTTGACAACGGTCATGGCCGACATGACCGGGATGCCCTGGCCCACTTCGGCTTGCATGTGCATTTTTTCGGCCGCCCGTATCGCCTGGTGAATTTCCCGTCTTTTCTCGCCCACCAGATTGTAGGAGCGAATTTCTTGCTGCATTTCGATGGCATCCTGGATAATTTCCACATTTTTTCGGCTTTGGTCAAAGAACTTTTTCACAAAGCTTTTTTGATAGCGTTTGGAAAGCAAGATGATGGTAAGGCCAACTGCCGTGGGGATAAGAATCGCCAAGCCAATCCAAAAATTGCTGATTAAAATCATGAGGAGCATGATGACTAAAAAGATCCCCGCTCCGATGGCCTGGGGTACCGCATGGGAAAAAGCATGTTCCATATCCAAGACATCCTGCATCATGGTCTGGGCCAGATCGGACAAATCATGTTTGGCAAAATAGCCCAAGGGGAGTTCTTTCATAGTGTCGGCAATGGCAATACGCATGTCCCTGGATTCCGCGTAGGTCGTGTTGTAGGTAGCCCGATACTCAAAATCCAAGGTCAAATACATGAGAACCACGATTACGGCCATGGCCAAGAGATAAAAGGCCGGATGGCTTAGCTTTCCATCCGCCAAAAGGTCCTTAGCAAAGGCAAAAAAGGTCATCATAGCCGCCATGTAGGTAATGTTTACACAAAAGGAAGCGATCGATGCTCGTATCATGCCCCTCGCCCCTTTTTCCGTAAGGGCAAAAGTTTCTTGTAATTTTCTTTTCATCAGGCTACCCTCCAGTCATTGGCTTGGGCATAAAGGCCCTGCAGATAGGCATAACGCCCATTTTTTTCCATTAAAGCCCGGTGGCTACCGCGCTCGATAATCTTACCTTCATCTACGACCAGAATTTCATCCGCCTGGCGGATGGAAGAGAGCCGGTGGGCAATCATGATAACGGTTTTTCCCTTCATAAGATTGCTGAAGGCCTGCTGGATTTCATATTCATTTTCCGGGTCGGCTGCTGCCGAAGCTTCATCCAGAATGATGATGGGAGCATTTTTCAGGATGGCTCGGGCGATGGCGATGCGCTGGATCTCACCCCCAGACAGGTGGACACCCTTGGAGCCGATCCGAGTCTTTTCTCGGTCAGGGAACTTGTCCAAAATATCTTCACAGCGTGCCAGCTTCATGGCTTCCATGACTTCATCCCAAGAAGCCGCCGGATTGCCGATTTTGACATTGTCGTAGATCGTAGTCTTAAAGAGTTTGGCATTTTGAAAGACCATGGCCAGCATCCGGGTTCTAGCCAATTCCGAATACTCCGACAAAGCCCTGCCATCAATGAGGATTTCCCCCTCCTGAGCCGGATAGAAGCCGGCAATGAGCTTAGCCAAGGTGGACTTGCCTCCGCCGGAAGAGCCGACCAAGGCGTAGGTCTTTCCCCCATCCAGATGAAAACTCAAGTCCTCTAAAACCTTGTCTTTTTCATAGGCAAAAGAGACATGCTTGAAGTCGATAGCACCATCCGCAGCTTGGTCAACGGAGCCGGAGGCCAGCTTGCCGGTCTGCATTTCCTGAATCAGGCTTTCGATCTTATCAATGGAGGATGAGGCCAAGTAGGAATGCATGCCCACATACATAATCTTCATGAAGGCCACGAAAATTATGTCGCAAAAGAGGACATAGAAGATGGCCTTGGTCAGGTAGAGTTCGGGATCTTCCCCCCGCGCTAGGAAAAAGAAAGCCAAGGGGATGAGCAAAAGGTAAACGGCGTTAAAAAAGGTTTGGAAGGTCACGTAGGGAACGCGGCAGGACATGCTGTAGGCCAACACCTTTTCTCCATAGCTGGCGATGGAATCATAAAAGTTTTTCATGGACTTGACGTTGGCATTAAAAATCTTGACCACGCCCATATTGCGAACATATTCCACAGCATGAGCTCCCATGGACTCCTGAGCCTGCATATATTCGCCCATGAAGGCGGATTCCCCCATCATCTTGCTGCCAATTAAGCCACCAACAACGATGGTTAAAACCATAAAGACGCAGAGCCGCCAGTCGATCCTGCCGGCCAAGACAAGACCAAAGAGGGGGACTAAGAAGGCAGCGGCCATATCCGGCAAGAGATGGGCCACGCTAGTGTGGGTTAAGGCTGTATTATCATCCAGCATCTTGCGGATTTTTCCGGAGGGATACTTGTCAAAAAAAGTCGATGGTGCCTCCAAAAGGGCATCCATACCGGCTTTTTTTAAGTTTGCCTCCAAGCGGAAGGCAATCCGATGGGTGGCCATACAACCGATAAAGTAGATTACGGTGTAGGCCAAGGCACAAAGGCAAAGGATCGTGACCAAATGGCTCAGGCCCTCCAGGCCGGATGCGACCAAAATCTTTTTTAAAAATAAGTAAATCGCCTGGTACTCGGCAATGAGGGCAACAGAAGATCCGATAATAAGTAAAAAGGCCAGGATGAGAATGCCTCCCATGCCGGGCACGTAGGGTTTCATTTTTTTGTAAACGGACATAGAAAATTCCTTTCTAATTAGGCTCAAATAAGCCTTCAAAAAAACGATTCGTTCGTTAGTATCAACTAACACCAGGCGAAATTTTTTATGTAATCATCTTGCCTTCCCGCATATAGTCCAAAGCAAGCTTCATCATAGCCACAAAAAGCGGCCGATTTTTACGGAAGACTTCCCGGGCGCCTAATATTTCTGATCCCAACATGATGGTGTTCATGAAATGGAGCAGGAGGTCGGAATAGAAATATTCCATACCTTTTTGCGATTCCGTTCCAAAACTTTCTTCAAACATGGCCTGATTATCCTTCTTCAATTCCTGAAAAAGATCCCTCAGAGTCTGGTTTCTCTGGGAGGCCTGAAGATAGATAACATAAAGGCTCATGAGGTCGCTTTCATCCAAAACCTTATCCACCATCATATTGACTACACTTTCGTCGTCCCATGCCGAGGCTTGACCGACCGTCTGCTTTATGATGTTAATGCGGTAGGCGATGCCTTCAATCATGAGGTCGTGGAGGATATCGGTGGTAGAGGCATAGTAGTGGTAGAAACCGCCCTTGGAAAGGGAGGTTTCTGCGATGATATCTTCCATGGTGGTTTTTTCAAAGCCTTTTTCTAGGAAGACAGATTTAGCCGCTTCCATAATTTCCTTTTTACGCTCCCTTTTTGATTTGATCACTCGCATCATTTCCTCCATCGACGGTACCGTCTATTCTGTTATCTAATGCTAACTCTCAATTTTTCTCCTGTCAACTATCCGCCGCCCCGTCTGAATCCGAGTTTTAAAAATTCACTTGCTTATTTTTTGCAAAATATCGTTTAACAATAAAAGCCACTCCGCAAGGAGTGGCTTTAGAGATTGAAGCGGTTGGATAGGACGACTTTAAGCATTGAGCACCTCGTTTAGCGCATCCAAGTGACCTTGAAAACGGAACTGAAAGCCATGGCTCATTTGAATTGTAAAACAAGCACAGCCACCATCGTGCCGTTTAGCTTTCTCCTCATCCGCAATAGGAATTAAACTCGTATCTCAATCCATTCATCTCACAAATTTCTCTGAACGTTTTACATCCATCTAATCCGGAGAAGTTTTCTTTTAAGGCTTTGCGAAACGACCGTTCGCCCAGAATTGTTTTTAGTTTTTCCGTATCCTCTTTATTGAGCGAATAGAAATATTCATATTCACTATCTCCGAACAGTTGTTCTCCAGCTGTGCTAAAGTCTTGCCCGGAAATCAATAAGATTCCTCCTTTGACTTCCGCTGTGACATAACATTGCAAATTCTGTGACTTGAAATTACAAAGTACAATTCTTGACATATCGTTCATTTGACGTACTCCTGCAATATTTGTAATCCGCTCACTCCAGATCTAAAAAGTCTAAATTCTTAATATAGCCATGGTCATACCAATATTGAAATAACTCTTGAACTATTGCCTCGTTATCTTCCGGATTTGATACTAACTCTATTGGCTCCAGGTCATCCAATTCAAAGGGCGCATTAAATAGATTTTGCTGCCCCTTTACCGGAACAGGGACAATCGGAATAATCTTATCAAATTCCCAAGAATAGCCTTCAAACGTTTCATCGTCAGCAAGAAAGGCTAATTCTCGGTCATTTTCGTCATCGTAAGGACGAATATCGCTCAAGCGAGCAATGCAAACGGCATGACCTGACACTAATGACTCTCGCTCAAATTTATTAATTGCTTTTGTCGCACAGATGAGAATCCAACCTCGATATTCTCTGGTCCAGGTACGAAGTTCAATCCATTTCCATCCGAGGGAAATGGCAGTAGCATAAAAGGGTTGAATACTTAGCGCTTTCATCGTATGCTCCTTAGGTTAATCGACGATCTGGAATATTTATCATGGAATAGCTCTGTTTTTAAAGTCAAAAGTCAGTCATAGGTAAACGAGAAAAGCCTAGCGGACGTTTGAATCATCCCCGTCCCATGATGGATAGGATTCGTTCAAATAGAATTGGCGAATAGGTGTCTTTTTGCACGAATTGATTCCAATCTAGGATATCTTCTGCGTTCGTCACTTCTTTCGGTAACTGCAAACGGCCGTCTTTTAAACTGATGGAAGGGGAAAATTCCAATACATCGTCTCTGTAGCGGATGGTGATTTTCGCATTCGGAGCGATATCGCTCTGATTTTGGCAGATAAAGGTAGTGCCCGTAGTGGAGATGTTGTCCAATTGACTATTCTCCACTTCTTTTAATTTACCCTCTTTCGTCGATTCCAATTCTTTGAGGGAAACGGAGGCATTCTCGTATTTCGGAATGACCAGATAGCACTCCTCACCAATGAGGTAAGGCATATGACTATCTTTGCTCTCTTTTATTGCTAGGAGTAGCCGCGGATCTTCAGAGTTGGTAAATACGCCCGTCCAGGCTTCCAGTTTGGCAAGGGGGGCTGTCAAACTCGACTCGTCAAAGGCGGATCCGAGATAGAGGATAAAGGCTTTGTGTTTTTCATCCTTGGGATCGATACCGAGACGTCTTGCCATGCGCAGATACGCCGGAGAGATCGGATCGGAATCAAATCGATTCGCGCGCAACTTCAATGTTTGCGGACTGCGTCCCATCATCATGCCGGTATAAGACGAAAAGATAAAGGTGGGGCTGCCCACTTCATCGATATAGATTTGATGCGTCTTTGTTTCGAAATGGTCCCACAGCGCATTAAGAATCAGGCCGGTGCAGTTGTTTGGATTATTGAGATACGATACATCGGTGTCTGTACTATAGTAGATGTTCGTGTTCTCCTCCTGCGCCTCCCGTAAACTGTCTTCAATTACCCCCAGAATCTCGTCCTTTTCCACGCCGAAATGCTTCATGAGCGCCGCATCATCCATGCGCTTGCCGTCCGGAAGTGAAAAGTTGAACACGGTGAACTTCGGGTACACGCCAAGCCAGGTATTGGCTTCGCTAATTTGGACACTGAGCACATTCGGATCTTGGTAGACGGAAAAAGAAGAATAGATCCCGATATCGTTGCCCTCTATATTCTTCTTATTCGTCTCGTATTGCTCCTTCATGTTGTTGACCATTCCGTCAATCTCAGCGTTTGCCGCTTTTGCATCCGCCGAGTCCAAAAGGATTCTTGGCACGTGGAGGCCGAGCGCATCGCCTTTGGCAGAATCGATGTATTTTGTATCGATGAAATCCTTCCAAATCTCGCGGTCCTCCACATAGGAAGACATGGATCCGATTGTTGCCCCGGCAACCGGCTTTACGTTTTCTATTCCTTTCAAAGCCGTCTTGTTGGGCTCTTTCTCCTCGTTGGGTGCGGTTTTAACGGATTCTTCCACCACAGAATTTGCTGCATCGGTATTGTCCGTTCCGCTATTCGCGGGCTTCTTTTCTTTGTTGCATCCGGAAAGCAGCACCGCCGCCAGCATAAAAAGAAATAAGCGTTTCGTATTTGTTTTCATGATATCCTCCATGGTAAGCCTTTGCACGAGCGTTGATTCCGGATGAGAAAGAGGCCGGCCGGATGCGCATCCAACCGACCTCTCGTCTACTAGGACATAAACGTTGCCTTATTTTATGGTTATGCTGCGGATGATGGTCTGCACGTCGTCATCTTCCAGATTAATTTTCTGGCCCTCCACTTCCTTAAAGAGTACCACCTGCAACTGGTGTGGTTCCTTCAACAATAAAACCGTTATGGGATAGTCAAAACTGACTCCTGTAAAGCCTTCCCAGGTGTAGTCTCCTATCTTAATTTGACTTTTTTTCCGACGTCTCCACTGCCTTTTTCCCCTCTCCGCTATCTTTGTGGCAGGAGGACAAAAGGGGAAGCAAGGCGAGAATAGAAAGCCAGGCTACGATGCGATATGTTTTTTTGTTGTGCACCTCCTTACCAGTCATTCTCCATTTTCAGGGGCAGAAAGAGCATCCCCCTTCTCTATGGCGATAGTAGCAAAATAAAAGAAGCCTGTAATCATCCAAAAGGATGACGACAGGCCTCTCTTACCTCCTTTTCCCGTTCCAGCTTTGGTCTATCTTAATGCCGTTGTCTTGTTACCAAGATCCCAACAATTGCTCCAATAAAAGCAAACGGGGCCAATCGGACAAAGAGCCATTCAAACGCATGAAAGAATGTGCCGACGACTGCCATTTCCGGATCAGTGGTAGAAACCGCCCTTGGAAAGGGAGGTTTCTGCGATGATATCTTCCATGGTGGTTTTTTCAAAGCCTTTTTCTAGGAAGACAGACTTAGCCGCTTCCATAATTTCCTTTTTACGCTCCCTTTTTGATTTAATCACTCGCATCTTTTCCTCCATCGACGGTTCCGTCTATCACGTTAGCTAAAGCTAACACTTAATTTTTCTCTTGTCAATAGGATGGAGACGCAAATGCCAAGTCTCCCTAACATCCTTGTCCAAAAGGACTTCCGAGACCTAAAAGAAGAATACATACGCTTTAATACTAGACAAGAGCCTACTTTAAAAGGCTACAATTAGGCACGACTAAAGAATATTCGCACATTTAAAAAAGGACGGTGTCCACCGTCCTTTTAAACATATTAGCTAGGCCCCAAAACGAGGCCCCCAAGAAAGTTTGGACCCCCCCGCAATAAAAGTTGGAGACCCATTCTTCATATAGATTTGGAGGTGAGTTTTTCACCCACCTCCAGCACTATCCTTTTGGTTACAGTTCCATTATCAATGGATTTTGTACCTACTATTCTTCGGATTCTGACTCGAATTTTTACTTAAATATTTCAAAGTAATTATTCTTGTTCATCTTCCTTTTTTCTTTTTTTGAAACCAATAAGGGCTAGTACGCTTCCTGCCATACCCATAATCCCTGCAAACACGCTTGGATTAGCAGTATCGCCTGTCTTGGGTGATGAAGAATTTACATAAGCTTTTTCATTATCACCGCCACTAGGTTTCTTTCCATTGTTGTTAGAATGAGTATCTGAAGAAGCTACATTCTTTTTCTCAACAACAGCCTTCACTTTTACAGTATCTTTACTTCCATCCGGATATTCGATTTCTAAAGTTCCCTCGTATTCACCAGGTTTATTTGGATTAATCGCTCCATCCGGTGTAATGTCCTTCACCTTTGTTCCCTTAGGAAGTTTGTCGAGATTCGTAACATTGTCGGTTAAGTCAGGCTTTTCTCCTTCTTTGATGATTTCATCTTTGACTTTTGGTTCGTTTTCATCTGCCTGTGTCTTAGCTTTCTCAACAGTTACTTTTACCTTAACTACATCTTTACTACCGTCCGGATATTCGATTTCTAAAGTTCCCTCGTATTCACCAGGTTTATTTGGATTAATCGCTCCATCCGGTGTAATATCCTTCACCTTTGTTCCCTTAGGAAGTTTGTCGAGATTCGTAACATTGTCTGTTAAGTCAGGCTTTTGTCCTTCTTTGATGATTTCATCTTTGACTTTTGGTTCGTTTTCATCTGCCTGTGTCTTTTTGTCTTGAACAACAACCTTAACTTTTACTTCATCTGTACTGCCATCCGGATAAGTTACCACTACTGTACCTTCTTTTTCACCCGGCTTGTTTGTATCCACAGGTTTCTTCCAAGTAATAGTTGTACCCTCTGGGAATTCTTCCTTATTAGCAATTCCATCTTTTGCATCAGGAGCTTGTCCCTTATCTACCGTAATTGGTTTTGTTTCTGGATTAAATGCGTCCGCTGCATCCATATAGTTTACAGTAACGGTTACCGTATCTTTTGTACCATCAGCATAGGTCACTTCTACCTTAACCGGTTGATTCTTTCCTTTTGTTGGGATTGCGTCAACCGCCTTAATGGATTTCACCTTATCTTTTGGTGCATCGGTTGTTACTGCATTCACTACGTCTTCAGCAGTAGCTGTTTGTCCGTAAGGTTTGTTTACTTTTCCGCCATCTGCTTTGTATTTTTCCGCATCCGTTTGTGCAGGTGCTGTAGCTTCTACCGTTACATTTACTTTTACGAAATCCTCTGAGCCATCAGGATAAGTTACCTTCACCGTATATTCATGTGTTCCGACTTCTGAAGTGTCAACTGGAGTTGTCCAGCTATATCCTGTATTTGCTGGCAAAGCATCCTTATTGGTAATTGCATCTGCTGGAGAAGGTTCACTGGCATTTTGTTTTACGGATAGATTTTGGCCTGTAGGATCAAAAGCATCTTTTGCCTTTCCATAGCTAACCAATACTTGTACTGTTGCTGTACTTCCATCCGCGTAAGTTATCTCTACGGCAACTTTTTGATCCACTCCTGTAGTAGGAATATCACCAATAATCTTCTTTGACTTAACTCGCTCATTTGGAGCATTCGTTGTAACCACATCAGTAATTTCAGCCTCTGTGGCTTTTTCACCATAAGGCTTATTTACGGTTCCACCCTCTGCTGTATATTTTTCAGCATCAGTTTTTGCCGGTGTAGTTTCCTTTACTTCAA